>OJEN01000008.1_pt1 | contig 127439 bp, 119 predicted proteins | sample 1593351 | NCBI WGS metagenome assembly OJEN01 (sample SAMN05416777, study PRJEB24817) | seawater metagenome | isolation source: Sea water | place: Canada:Atlantic | collected 2013-11 | reverse complement strand
CCAGTATGGGGTACTGGTGGTCGGAGGTTCAAATCCTCTCGCCCCGACCAAATTTCCTTTATTATTCAATTAGTTATAGCTCGGCTATTTTTCGATATTACAAGATTGTCTAACCTTTCACTAGAATAAGTCACTTTTGCAACAGCACTAGCAAAGCCACTAAGGTAATTAACTTTTCCAGTTCCAACGTTGAAGCTTTTATTATCAGCATGTTTCTTAGCGTAAGAGGCAGAGGGTGTGCAAAGCCCGTTAAGCAATGTATTGCAAACGATGTAAGCAATTTATAGACACTGCAGCAGTGTTAGCTTATCTAGTTAACTAATTGTCGGTACAAATGAGGAAGCGGGTTGTAGTTGAAGTGTCTTATCATGTGCTTAAGTTTTTTGATACAGCCAAATTCTTTTTAATATCAACTGCTAAATAAGTTATCTACGATTGTAGGTCTGATTTTTAGTTAAGCATGAATCGTGGTTAGACCATTTTAGTTGGTACTTAACAAATTCAAATAATTATGGCTATAAGATGCTAGTTATTAAGACTGGTGCTCTAAGTGGTTCGTTATTCCTCTGTAGTTACGTTATTGGGCTTTTTGGCTAGGAAAGCCTTTATTAAGAATATCAGGTAGTCTATTTGCAAGGGCCATTAATAGTATTCCCACCACAGAGGCAGGAGGATAGGTTAGTTGTAGCGTAATAAATTTTATACAGGACTTGAACTGTGTTGTGTCACAATGTTATTAGATTTATTGTCTTTTTTGATTAAAAAGGGGTGGGTCTTAGGCAATAGAGACTGTTCACTAAACAACAGTAGGGTAGATAAATGGATTTGAAAGGAAAAGCAGCGATAATAACCGGTTCAACATCGGGAATTGGTTTAGGCATTGCGCAGGGGTTTGCAGCGCAAGGCATTAATATTATGTTGAATGGGTTTGGTGATTCGGTTGAGATTGAAAAAGAACGGCAGGCGATTGAAAACCAAGGGGTTAAGTGTATCTATAATGATGCTGATATGACCCAACCGGATGAAATAACAGCCATGGTCGAAGAGGCTGTGAAGGTTTTTGGTTCTATTGACATTGTTGTTAATAATGCGGGAATTCAGCACGTTGCACCCGTTGAAGAATTTTCGCCTGAGAAGTGGGATAGCATTATAGCGATCAATATGTCCTCAAGTTTTCATACCGTACGTGCCGCTATTCCGCATATGAAAAGACAAGGTTGGGGGCGAATTATTAATATAGCATCGGCACATGGACTTATTGCATCGCCTTTTAAATCGGCATACGTTACCGCTAAGCATGGTGTGTTGGGGTTTACAAAAACAATTGCCTTAGAAGTGGCGGAAGACAATATTACTTGTAATGCTATTTGCCCGGGTTACGTATTAACTCCATTAGTTGAAAAACAAATTCCGGATACGGCTAAGGCTCGTGGTATTAGTGAGGAAGAAGTAAAACGAGACGTTATTTTATCGGCACAATGGACTAAGAAATTTGTGACTGTTGAGGAGTTAGCAGGGACGTCTTTATTTTTGTGTTCGGAACACGCTGAGAATATTACAGGTACACATATATCCGTCGATGGTGGTTGGACGGCTGGCTAAGTCACTCTATTGAGGTAATAAGGTGAATACTAGAGATATTTTAAGTTTACTTTCGATGCCGCTTGCATCGCCGAATTACCCAAAGGGCCGTATCGTTTTATTGATCGCGAGTATTTGATTATTACGTATGAGTCAGGCCCTGCTTGTTTGCAACTCATTCCACATGTAAAGGCACCCGTAACTGATCTGCCTGTTAAACAAGTTATTGGGCATGTAGATCTAACACTACCATATGGACGTGTAATACATGACTACATGGGCTCTAAATAATCTATTAACCGAGGAATTCCATGACGGAAAAAAGCAGTAAAGTAGAAAAGACAATCAACCTTGCGCTTCAGGGCGGGGGAGCACACGGTGCATTTACTTGGGGTGTGTTAGATAAACTATTAGAAGATGGTCGTATTGGCATTGATGGCATCTGTGCAACCAGTGCCGGAACGATGAATGCCTGCGTGTTAGCGTCAGGGATGCAGCAAGGCGGTCCTGAGAAAGCGCGTGAGAGTTTGCATAATTTTTGGTGGCGCATTTCAGAGGAAGGTAAAGCCTTCAAGCCAATGAAAAAATGGGCTCTAGATAAATATATGCCATGGAAAGTGCCTGATGTATTGAATTTTATGGTTACAGACTTCATGTCGCGGATCTTTTCACCGCATCAACTTAACCCATTTGATATAAACCCTCTGCGTGATGTATTGGCCGATACGGTCGATTTTGAAGCGCTAAATAATAGCAGTGACATTAAATTGTTTATCAGTACAACGCATGTCCATAGTGGCAGAGTACGGGTATTCAATACCAAAGATGTCACATTAGATGTAGCTATGGCATCCGCTTGTCTACCATTGATATATAAAGCGGTGTCGATAGACGATGAAGACTATTGGGACGGTGGTTATGTTGGAAACCCTGCCTTGTTTCCTCTGTTCTATAAAACGGATAGCAGAGATTTGTTGATTGTGCATATTAACCCCATCAACCGTTTTAGCACGCCTACAACATCGGCAGAAATTGTTAGCCGCATTAATGAAATTAGCTTTAACTCATCACTATTATCAGAAATGCGTGCGATAGCCTTCGTGAAAAAATTACTCGAACACGATATGCTCAAAGATGAGCATAAAGGCAATTTTAAGGATATTCTCGTACATTCTATTCGGGCAGATGAGGCATTAAAAGACTTGTCACTGAGCAGTAAGTACAGTTCAGATTGGGACTTTCTAACCTCTCTGCGTGATAAAGGTAGAGCAGAAATGTCTTCTTGGTTGGAACAAAATTTCGATGCAATAGGCGTTAAAGACTCTGTGGATTTGCATAAGACCTTTCTCAATTCGAATACAAAAATATTTGAAGATGAAAATGGTCGGCATAGACACGAGAACAAGTAAGAAAGCATTAATTCATTACTACGGAAGCTTCCAAGACAAGCTGAGCAAGTAACATGCTAAAAAGCTAATCAGCGTTTTGCATGCCCCCAATGCTCGTTACTCCCTTTGTGAAACTTTGTAGTGGCCGGTTTTTTGGTGGGGATTTTTTTGCAGTGCCTTTAACTGATCAGTTGGGCCTTGTAATAACGAGGTGTTTTTCCTGTCTTGTCTGGAGAAGTCGTGGGTGTACGAAGAGTATCGAGATCGGTTTATTAATCTTTATATTGAATAGCTTTAAGAAAGCCCGTTCCGGTATGCAAGAAGGTAGTAGAAGCGGTTATCAGAGCAATGCTTTTATGGTGAGCCTCAAGTTAACGACAGCTTGATCATTAACATATTCTAGGCAGTTGCGAGCCACTTAGCAGTTGCAAAATACGTGTTGTACCAATTCGGTTTTTTATTGTAACCATGGCCTGAGAGCCCTTGTGTACGTTACCGATAACGGCGGCTTGTTTTCCTAAAGGGTGAGCGTGCATTATGGCTAATGCTTGAGCAGCTTGGGCTGATGGTAATATGCTAATAAAACGTCCTTCATTGGCAACATAGTACGGGTCTAGGCCAAGTACTTCACAAACACTACGCACGGGATCGGCAATGGCGATAGCGGTTTCGTCAAGCATGATTTGTTTGTTAGCGGCAGTGCTAATTTCAATTAAGGCAGTGGCTAATCCTCCCCGAGTTAAATCACGCATACAGTGAATGTCAATGCCGCTATCAAGCAATAATTTGACCAGTCCAGATAGGTCAGCGCAATCACTTTCCAGAGTTTGTTCGAGTTTAAAACCTTCTCTTTGCGCCATAATGGCGATGCCATGGCGACCAATATCGCCATTAATAATAACAACATCATCATGCTGTAGCATGCTTGGGGAGAGGCTCATGGCTGTATCTAGCACGCCGATGCCACTGGTATTGATGTACAGCCCGTCGCCTTTTCCTTTCTCAACGACTTTGGTGTCGCCAGTTACAATGTTAACGCCAGCCGCTTTGGCTTGGTGGCTCATGGAGTGGATAATTTTTTGCAAGGAATCAATAGCAAAGCCTTCTTCAATGATTAAACCACAACTTAAAAATAACGGTCGAGCGCCACTCATTGCCAAATCATTTAATGTGCCGCAAACCGCCAGTTTGCCGATGTCACCTCCGGGAAAAAATAGGGGGTTAACCACGTAGGAGTCAGTGGTAAAAGACAAACGCTCACTATTGATAGCCAGCACAGCGCTATCATTTTTTTCATTGAGTGCAGGGTTGTCGAATTCAGCCAGCATGAGTTTGTCGATGAGTGACTGTGTCAATTGACCGCCACCACCATGCGCCATCACTATTTTGTCATACAGGCCAATAGGTAGAGGGCAGGCGTCTTCTGAATTATCCGTTTTACTCACTGGCTAATGTTCTCCGTAATACTTTGCTGACGACGGTAGGCGTAATAAGCGGCGCAGGCACCTTCAGCGGAAACCATGGTGGCACCTAAAGGGGTTTCTGGCGTGCAGCGGCTAGCAAACTCTGGGCATTGTGATGGTTTGATAATACCTTGTAACACCTTACCGCTTAGACATTGCTCGTGTTCTTGTGTGTTGATATGTGCGATTTGAAAGTAATTTTCTGCATCAAAAGCAGCGTAATCTGCACTGAGCTCAAAACCACTCATCGGGATATCACCAAGTCCTCGCCATGAACGAGTAACCGGTTTAAAAATTCGATTAACTATCTGTTGCGCGGTGGTATTACCTGATGCTTGGACGGCCCGAGCATATTGATTTTCAACTGTTACCTGACCTTGTTCTAATTGGGTAATACACAACAAAATTCCTTGCAGAATATCGACGGGTTCAAAACCAGTAACGACAATCGGCACCTGATATTTCTCAGTAATGGGTAAATATTCCTGATAGCCCATCACCACACAGACATTGCCTGCGGCGAGAAACCCTTGCACTTTATTTTCTGCTGATGACAGTATCGCTTCCATAGCCGGAGGAACGCGAACGTGTGACACCAGCAATTTGAAATTTTTTAAACCCATTTGTTGCGCCTGATATACGCTCATGGCGGTCGTTGGAATAGTGGTTTCAAAACCAATGGCAAAAAACACCACCTGCTTATCAGGGTGCTGTTGAGCGATCGTGACCGCTTCTAATGGGGAGTAGACTGTTCGGACATCGCCACCTTCGGCTTTGACGGTCATTAAATCTTTTGTTGAACCGGGGACGCGAAGCATATCGCCAAAGGTGCAAAAGATAACGCCATTCAAGGCCGCTATGCCGATTGCCTTATCAATGGCTTGCAAGGGGGTAACGCAAACAGGGCAGCCAGGGCCATGAATGAGGTTAATATCGCTTGGCAGTAATTGATCAATACCGTATTTCATGATCGCATGTGTTTGACCACCGCATAATTCCATAATGGTCCAAGGGCGTGTACAGGTATTCCTTATCGCTGTTGCCAATAACTCAACATGTGGCTGATGTCGAAAATCATCAATATATTTCACTGAACTTATTCCTGCGCGCTTTTCAGGTCATCGAGGCTAGCCAAGGTGGCAAGGGCTTCTTCTTCATCTAGCAGATTAATGGCAAAGCCTGCATGCACAATCACATAGTCATTTTCTTTCGCTTCTGGCACCAGAGCGAGGCTTACAGTGGTCACTAGTCCTGAAAAACTGATATCCCCTGTACGGGTGTAGAGGTTTTCACCAGAAATGGAGATGATTTTACCGGGAATTGCCAAGCACATTCTGTGTTCCTCTATTAGCTGCGGCGAGTAATTGACCAAGCGCTAAGCCGCCATCATTACACGGTAGTTTTTGTTGCCAGTAGACCTTAATATTAAGGGCTGATAAGCGGCGGATGAGCGTTTCGCTTAGGTAGCGGTTTTGAAAACTGCCTCCGCTTAATATTACTCTTTTTTGTCCTGATTTGTGTGTCATATCAACCATCATTTCTACTAGCGTGTTATGAAATTTACATGCAATCAGTGGTTTTGGCACGGCGTTGTTTAAATCATCAATAATATCGCTCAGTAGGGGTTGCCAGTCAAATCTGGCTAATTCTTTGTCTTGTTGCCATAACACGCGATAGTAGTCGTCACTTGCTGTTGCGGCGAAACATTGTTCTAAACGCTGTGCAGCTTGACCCTCATAGCTTGAAACCTGACACAGATCGAGCAAACTGGCGACACAATCAAATAGCCGCCCAAGACTAGAACTGCGCGGGGAGTTGATTCGTCTGTTGAGCATAGCTTGTAACAGTGCTTTTTCTTCCTCGGTGAAGGCTGATATGGGAGCGAGTGAGTTGTGTGAAAATACCTTGTCACCCATGTATTCCCATAACATTGCCAATGCTGATCGACGAGGTTCTTTAAGGGCGATAGCGCCACCAAGCAAAGAAAATGGCCGCAGACTGGCGATGCGTGAAATGTTTGACGATGGGTCCAATGTGAAAAACTCACCGCCCCACAGCGAGCTATTATCACCGAGGCCATTGCCATCGCAAACAATGCCCAACAGCGGTGGTTTAATAGCATGTTCTGCCATACATGACAGTAGGTGGGCGTGATGATGTTGTACGCTAACAGTCGGTAAATGGAGCGATTTAGCATAATGGCTGCTGGCATACTCAGGGTGTTGATCATGAGCAATCAGCTCGGGGTGGTATTCAAGCAATTGCGATAAATCAGCAATATTGTGTTTAAAACCAGTGATGCTCTCAAGGCTTTCAAGGTCACCATTGTGTTGACTGATCATGGCGTAATCACCATTACTAATGGCAAAGGTGTTTTTTAAATGTCCACCAACGGCCAATGTAGGCCTTTGCGGGTGTTGAGCAGATTGATTATCCGCTAGTTTTATTGTGATAGGCGCATAGCCTCTAGCCGCACGTAGCAATGTTGCTTCGTTATGAATGGTTTGTACAACAGAATCATCAACGGGTCGTAGAATAGGGCGATTATGAATAAGAAAAAGGTCAGCGATATTAGCTAGCCGGTCTAGTGCTTGTTGATTATCAATACAGATCGGTTCGTTACAAAGGTTGCCGCTAGTAGTAACAAGAGGGAAAGGTAAATATCTAAGCAGTAAATGATGCAAAGGCGAGCAGGGTAGCATGATGCCAATGCGGGTATTGTCAGGCGCGACTCCTTCAGCCAAGGTGGAACACGCGATTAATTTATCCATTAACACAATCGGAGCAGCTGCTGAAAGTAGCAGCTTTTTTTCCAGTGCTGAGGGTGTGGCGATGGTGTCGACTTGGGCAATGTCTCGGCACATCAGCGCAAATGGTTTCTCAGGACGTGATTTATGGAGTCGTAATTGTTCAATACTGGCCTGAAGGCTCGCATTTGCTAACAGTTGAAAGCCGCCAATCCCTTTCAGCGCGATAATTTTACCCTTAGTTAATGCCGCTGACGCTTGCTTGATAGCCGTTATATTGTCAGCAAGGTATTTACCTTGATGGGTTAATAACTCAACAGTGGGGCCACAATCTGGGCAAGCAATAGTTTGCGCATGAAAACGACGATCGCTAGGGTTCTCATATTCATGCTGGCATGCCTGACACAAAGGAAACGTGTGCATTGCTGTGCGTTCACGATCATAAGGTAATGCGTTAATAATGCTATAGCGAGGGCCACATTGGCTGCAACTGGTAAATGCATACTGATAGCGACGATTGCTTGGGTCAAGCAGCTCATCGATGCAGGCGGGGCAGGTAGCAATATCGGGTGAAATAAACATCGAGTGTTGCTGACCGGCACTGTTGCGTAATTCAAATTGTTGATAACCGCAGACAGGTAGATTAGTTATAGTTAATGATTCTATTTTGCTGTTGATAGGAGGTTTTTTTTGCAGTGTTTCAATAAATGCCTCTAACGCGCTTGGTGAGCCTTCAATATCCACCGTTACACCATCACCGGTATTGCTGGCCCATCCCTTCAGTGCTAATTGGCTGGCTTGCCGGTAGATAAAGGGACGAAAACCAACACCTTGAATTATGCCTGTGACTTGTAGTTTTTTTCTGTTAATCTGAATGCTCATGGTGTTTCCATACTATCGAACTATGGACTTGGAATGAAATCAAATTTGTGCAGGTTTAATCGCTTTGGAAAGAGATGATGGAAACCAAAATCAGTACAATTATTGATGAGCATGCGGCTGACCCCGCACGGCTGATTGATATTTTACAGGCCTTGCAAAACCACTTTGGCTTTCTTTCGACAGATACCGTTGAACAAACAGCGCATCTTCTGAATATTCCCCGTAGCCAAATTCATAGCGTTATCGAATTTTATAGTTTCCTACATTCAGAACCCGTTGGGACTTACCGCATTCTGTTAAGTGATTGTATTATTGATACCTTACATGGTTTCCAAACAGTAATGGATGCATTTTGTCAGAAGCTTGATATTCAGCCAGAGACCATTCGCAGTGATGGCAAAGTGAGCATTGCGACCACCTCGTGCACCGGCTTTTGTGATCAGGGTCCCGCAGCACTTATCAACGGTATTGCAGTGGTCGCATTAGATGCCGATCGCGTTGAGCGGATTGTTAATTTTATCGAAAGGGGTGTGCCAATCAGTGAGTGGCCAGCTGATTTTTTTCACAATGAAGATAATATTCAGCAACACGGCTTTTTATTAAAACAAGGTGTTGAAGCTGGGTCGGCCATTGAGGCCTTGTTAGATCGTGGCATTGAACATATCTTAAATGAGTTAGAACAGTCTGGCTTACGTGGCTGTGGTGGTGCAGGGTTTCCTACGGTGAATAAATGGCGTTTTTGTCGACAGATCGAAGCTGATGCACATTATGTGGTTTGTAATGCAGATGAAGGTGAGCCAGGTACCTTCAAAGACCGTGTTTTGCTGAATAATTATGCCGATCAAGTGATCGAAGGGATGACGCTGTGCGGGCGTATTATTGGTGCCTCTCAAGGCTTTATTTATTTGCGTGGAGAATATCTTTTTCTGCGACAAAAATTACAACAGATCATTGATCAACGTAGACAAATTCACTTGTTGGGTCAAGCCATTGCAGGTGTCGAAGGCTTTGATTTTGATATAGAGATTCGCATGGGTGCAGGGGCATATATTTGTGGTGAAGAATCCGCCTTGCTCGAGTCGCTGGAAGGTAAGCGAGGTGTCCCACGGATAAGACCGCCTTTTCCTGTGACGCATGGTTATCTTGATAAACCGACGGTCATCAATAATGTAGAAACATTTGCCGCAGCGGCGAAAATAGCGCTAGCAGGCGCTTCATCTTATAATCAGGTCGGTACGGAAGACTCTCCCGGAAGCCGCTTGCTAAGTATTTCTGGCGATTGTGCTCGCCCAGGTATTTATGAATACCCTTTTGGCACGACGATTAAACAGATCCTTATTGATTGTGGTGCTAGCCATACACGTTGTGTGCAAGTGGGTGGACCATCGGGAGCACTGGTGGCGAACACCGATTTTAAGCGACAGATTAGCTTTGAAGATTTACGAACGGGTGGTTCATTTATGATCTTTAATGACAGCCGCGATCCTTTAGCAATTGCAACTAATTTTGCCCATTTCTTTGCCCACGAAAGTTGTGGCTTTTGCACACCGTGTCGAGTGGGCACAACGCTGGTGAAGAACACGCTCGATAAGGTAGCTAACGGCTTGGGGAGTGATAATGATCTTGCGGAATTAAAAAAACTAAGTCATTTGCTGAAACAATACAGCCATTGTGGATTAGGTCAAACGGCAACCAACCCAGTAATGGACTCATTGACTCATTTCCCCGAGTATTATCAGGCCAAGGTTAAAGGTCAGGCGTTTACCCCGGCCATTGATCTTGAACAGGCTTTACAGCAAGCGCGTGTGCTGACCGATAGAACGGATGCGGATGCCCATCTGGAGCAATTTAACGAATGAAAACGCTGTCGATAGTGATTGATGGGCAACAGGTTCCTTTCCAGCAAGGTCAGACGATTATTGAGGCTGCGTCTGCGGTCGGAATTTATATTCCTCACCTGTGTTACCAGCCCGAGTTTTCACCCCATGGTAGCTGTAAGGTTTGCGCTGTTAAGGTGAATGGTCGTGCTTGCTCTGCCTGTACGACGCCAGCGAGTGAAGGCCAAGTGGTCGATAATAATAGCGATGAAATTAATGCTTCGCGTCGTAGCATTACACAAATGTTGTTTGTTGAGGGCAATCATTTATGTCCTTCTTGCGAAAAGAGTGGAGATTGTGAGTTACAAGCGCTGGCTTATCATTTAAAAATGTTTGATGCTCATTTTCCTCATTTGTTTCCCCAGCGTGAAATAGATGCCTCACACGCCGATATTATGTTGGATCGAGATCGCTGTATTTTTTGTGAATTGTGTGTGCGAGCAAGTCGCGATGTTGACCAAAAAAATGTGTTTGCGATCAGTGGACGGGGTATTGAGAGTGAATTGATTGTTAATTCCCCATCAGGGACATTACACGACAGTGATCTTGATGTTAACGATAAAGCGGCCCACGTTTGCCCAGTAGGGGCAATTTTAATTAAAAGAAAAGCATTTGATGTGCCCATCGGTAAACGTACTTATGACAAAAAGAGCATTGATGGAGCAGAGCTGAATAAGGTGGAAAAATGACCGCTAAAATTAGTATCGCTACAACTTCACTGGCTGGTTGTTTCGGTTGCCATATGTCCTTGTTGGACATTGATGAGCGTATAACCGATTTGGCGGAAGTAGCGGTGTTTGATCGTTCGCCATTGACTGATATAAAAAATTGCCATGATTCAGATATCGGCTTGATAGAAGGCGGGGTTTGTAATGCGGAAAATGTGCATGTATTACGAGAATTTCGAAAAAACTGTAAGACCTTGATTGCTGTTGGGGCCTGCGCCATTAATGGCGGGCTGCCGGCATTGCGCAATAAGATATCGCTAAAAGAATGTCTTGAAGAATCCTATATTGATGGGCTTGGTGTGGTGAATCCGCAAATCCCTAATGACCCAGAACTGCCTTTGTTATTAGATAAGGTTTATCCGATTTATGAAATCGTCAAGGTTGATTATTCGCTACCGGGTTGCCCACCATCAGCTGATGCGATATGGACATTTATTACCGATTTACTCGCAGGGCGCGAACCGACCTTGCCAGACGAGCTAATGCATTATGATTAATGAGACGTTGAATTTATGAGCACGACAGACCAGCAAGCATCTAATTCGGAGTCACTGCGACGAGTTGTTATTGACCCTGTTAGCCGTGTGGAAGGGCATGGCAAGGTCACGTTACTGTTAGATGAAAACAATCATGTCGCGCAGGCGCGCTTACATATTGTTGAATTCAGAGGTTTTGAGCGTTTTATTCAAGGTCGCCCCTACTGGGAGCTACCGGTTTTAGTGCAACGTTTATGTGGTATTTGCCCTGTTAGCCATCATTTAGCTGCGGCAAAAGCCATTGATCAATTAGTCGGCGTGGATCAACTAACGCCTTCGGCAGAAAAGCTGCGTAAGTTGCTACACTTCGGCCAGGTGTTACAGTCACATGCGTTGCACTTTTTTTATTTAGCCTCACCTGACTTGCTGTTTGGTTTTAGCAGTGACAAAAGTAAACGCAATATCCTTGGTTTATTAGCTGACTATCCTGAACTTAGCATGCAGGGCATTAAACTGCGAAAATTTGGTCAAGAAGTGATTCGGGTAGTTACTGGTAAGCGCATACATGGAACGGGTGCTATTGCCGGTGGAATGAATAAATCATTAACGCCTGATGAGGTTAATTATTTACTGAGCGATATTGATGATGTTATTGAGTGGAGTAAGGCAGCGGTTAAGTTAGCGGCTGATATTCATTTAGCAGATGTCCCCTTTAACAATGAATTTGCCACCATCAAAAGTGGCTTTATGGGGTTGACCGGCTCTTCTGGTGAGTTGGAGCTTTATCATGGCGGTTTACGCGGTATAGATCGTAACGGTCACCCTGTGTTCGACCATTTTGATTACCGTCATTATCATAAAGTGATCCATGAGGAAGTGAAACCGTGGACTTATATGAAGTTTCCATTTTTTGAGTCATTAGGTGTAGATGATGGCTGGTACCGCGTTGGACCCTTAGCCCGAGTTAACTTGTGTGACCTCATTACTACGCCTGCCGCTGAGCAGGCGCGTGTGGCATTTAAAGCTCAAGCAGGGGCTGATGCGATGGGAATGGTACAAAGCTCACTCGCTTTTCATTGGGCAAGAATGATTGAAATTCTTCATTGCGCCGAATCAATTAAAGCGCTGTTGCATGACGCCGACTTGCAGGGGAAAGATTTAGTTGTTACGGGTGAAAAACGGTTGGAAGGTATTGGGGTGATTGAAGCGCCACGTGGCACCTTGTTTCATCATTATGAAATTAACGAAGATGATATTGTGACAAAAGCCAATCTAATCGTTTCAACCACAAGCAATAATCAGGCAATGAATGAGTCCGTGCGGCAGGTTGCCGCCCGTTATTTGGATGGTCAGGAACTGACAGAAGGGCTGTTAAATTATATAGAAGTGGCCATTCGTGCCTATGATCCTTGTTTGTCTTGCGCCACTCATGCTCTTGGTAAAATGCCATTACAGGTTGAGTTACTCGATGTTGAAGGGAAATTATTGCAGCAACTGGTTAAAAATAGTCAGGGTGAAGTGAGTGGCTAAACTGCTGATTATTGGTTATGGCAATCCAGCGCGTGGTGATGATGCCTTGGGACCTTTAGTTGCCGAGCATATTGAATCGCTTAAGTCGTTAAGACATTGGCAACATATCGATGTGTTAACGGCGTACCAATTACAAATAGAAAACGTCATGGACTTAGTTGATTATCAAACCGTTTTGTTTATCGATGCAGATAGCCAAATCAATAGCCCCTATCTTCTAACGCGTTGCCAGCCTGAAGTCGGGCAAAGTTATACCTCGCACGCATTGACACCAGATGCGTTGTTAGCGGTTTACCAGCAGGTGTATAAAATAGCACCACCAGCCTGTTATTTATTGAAAATTGCTGGCCATGCATTTGAATTAGGTCAGCCATTGTCGTCGATAGCCACTGAGAACCTACGGCTAGCGAATGCCTTTGTTGAGCAGTTTTGTCAACGGGCAGAGCAAAGCGTGCTACTTGATGATCGTGAAATGATGGAACTTAGCACAGCATATGCATGAACTATCGTTGTTAGAGGATGTACTAAGTATTATTGAGGACAATGCAGACACTCAGGGCTACACATCAGTAAAAAAAGTGTGTTTAGAAATTGGAGCGCTTTCGTGTGTTGAGCCAGAGGCATTACGATTTGGTTTTGATATAGTGATGAAAAATAGCTTAGCCGACGGCGCGATTCTGGATATTGTAACCATGCCAGGGCAGGCAATATGCCAACAATGTCGTTGCGAAACAGAAGTGTTTGAACTACATACGCCTTGTCCCGACTGCCAATCCTTTAGCTTGGATATTCAATCTGGATTAGAGATGCGAGTGAGAGACTTGATTGTTAATTAGGAGAGATTTATGTGTACGACTTGTGGATGCGGTTCGACTGAAACAGTAAACCATCAACATACCAGCAAAGAGAATGCTACTGATACGGCTGATCTTCGATTGGTGCAATTAGAAAAGGATGTGCTGGGAAAAAACAAACGCTATGCAGCAAAAAATAGACAGTATTTACAGCAACATGAGATTTTTGCATTGAATATTATCTCCAGTCCAGGCTCTGGTAAAACTTCATTATTAACGGCCACGATTGATGGCTTGAAAGACCAGCTCGACATTAATGTGATTGAAGGCGATCAGAGCAGCGAATTGGATGCTGAGCGCATTCGCAGTTCTGGCACGAAGGCTATACAGATTAATACCGGTAAGGGTTGTCACTTGGATGCTCATCAGGTGGGACATGCCATTGAGGACTTAAACCCAGCAGATAAAGGGGTGTTATTTATCGAAAATGTAGGCAATCTGGTCTGTCCGGCGCCATTTGATCTTGGCGAGGCCTACAAGGTCGTTATGCTGTCAGTAACCGAAGGCGAAGACAAACCGCTTAAATATCCTGATATTTTTTATGCAGCGGATTTAATGATTATTAATAAGATAGATCTGTTGCCCTATGTTGATTTCAATATGGATCAATGTATTGCCTACGCAAAGCAGATCAACCCCAACTTAATAACTATTAAACTCTCGGCGACAAAGGGCGATGGTTTAAGCGAGTGGGTGCAATGGATCAAGACGCAACGAACATTAAAGGCTGTTTAGGCGCGCCACTGAAATTTATAACGAATATTGTGCATAATCCACAGTAGATAATTAAAACAATCAATTTTAATATTATTTAGCAGAACCTGTTGGAGAAGAGGCTAGAGCACCAATCACAAGAAAACTCATCACATTAGCCAAGCAGTTGTAAGTCCAACTGCAGACGCAGCCAATAATGGCAGTAGAACGCGCATCCCCAGCCCCGGGCCGCCAATAAAGCTGGCTAATAATGCTTTAACAAGCGTGTTTGACGATGCAGCAATAACAATGCCCAATGCGGCGAGGTTGACTGATAAATCGGTGGTACTCATTCTAGACAGTGCCAGGTTAATCGGGTCCACATCGGCAATGCCCGATATCATTGCCATCAAATAAATACCCGCTTCACCAAAATAATCAATCGCTGCCTTACTTAACAAGATGACGAGCACCAATAAAGCGCCGAAAAACAGTGCAGATTTTAGCTCTAGTGGATTAATCAAATGGGTCATCTTAGCGGGTGTCTGAGCGGCTTTTTTATGCCAGATGACAAGTGATGATAATAAAACCACAGCCATCATAACTGACATGGGAACCAGTAGTTTACTGAACAGCGCTGGATTGATAAGGCTAGAAACCAATAGAACACGAGGAAACATGGTGCCACAGGCAAGTAAGATACCTGCCGCTAGCAGGTTCCTCATGGTCTCTTGCTTTTGCGATAACCGAGCATAATGCAAGGTCAAGGCAGTGGATGATGCCATACCTGCTGCTAGTGCAGTTAAGATGACCCCTCTGCTTGGCCCAGCTATCTTCATCGCAAAATAACCGCTGAATGAAATGCTTGCGATGAGAACAACCATCCACCATATTTCATAGGGATTTAAAGCTTGCCAAGGCCCATAACCACGGTCGGGGAGGATAGGCAGAAGAACGACAGAAATAAGAAGAAGTTGCAAAGCGGCATGCAGTTCCTTTTTTTCTAGTTTTTTTAACCAGCCATGTAATGCCTCTTTATATCGTAATAATATTGCTGTCAGTACAGCGATAGATGCTGCCAGATCTACATGCTCTAGGGTAGCAAATACGCCCAATATAAAGGTCAGCAGCATTGTAATGAGGCTGGTAATGCTGGCATCTTCGCTATTGTTTCGCTGCACTGTATAGGCCGTTGCTACGGTGATAGAGAATCCCAAAAAAATAAAACCTAATACCATTGCATCAAGGTACTGTGACAGCAAACCAGCTCCGCCACCGAGAAGCCCTGTCAGACCATATGTTCGCAGGCCAGCTATCCTTTCACCGTCTTTTGCTTCACGGGATTTCCAGCCACGTTCGGCACCGATAAGAAGACCTATAGCTAGCGCTATGCCCATAAGCGTTATCTGTTTAGCATCAACAAAACCGTTCACTTTTTTCTCCAGTGGTTGGTTTATAGAAGGTTGTAGTATGTATAAAGTTGGATTTTTCCATCACTCTCCTTTCATTTTTTGGAATGCGAGCCGCATCTGTTTTTCTGCCTCAATAATAGTAAACAGTGCGATACCAACCGCGATAATGATAAGACCGTCTAAGAAGGGGATAGACTCAGTGGAAAAAATTGTTTGTAGTAACGGCAAATAGGTAATAGCAAATTGTGCAATCGTTATGGAGATAACAACAGCCCAGACGACTTTGGTGCCGCGTACTCCCTGCCAAGTTAATGAGGCACTATAAATGTTTCGAATAAAAAACAGATGAAAGATTTCCATCACGACCAAGGTGTTTAGCGCGATGGTTCTTGCTAAATTGACTGAATAACCATTATCTATGGCGTAGCTGTAAGTGCCAAAGACGCCACAGAGAAACAGAAACGATACTAGTACGATATGCCAAAGCAAACCACCATTTAATAGGAGTTCATGACGTGATCGCGGTGGTCGCCGCATGGTGTTTTTCTCGGTGGGTTCAAACGCCAAAGCAATGCCCAGTGTTATGGCGGTAATCAGGTTAACCCATAGAATTTGAATCGGGGTGATCGGTAGCGTCATTCCCAAAAGCAAGGCTAATACGATTGTCATGGCTTCACCGGCGTTGGTCGGTAGCGTCCAGCTGAGGACTTTTTTTAAGTTATCGTATACCGTGCGGCCTTCGCGTACAGCGGCCACAATGGAAGCAAAGTTGTCATCGGCTAATACTAGGTCTGCTGCTTCTTTTGCCGCTTCACTGCCCTTTAACCCCATGGCAATACCGGCATCAGCTCTCTTTAGCGCGGGTGCATCGTTAACACCATCACCAGTCATCGCAACGGTCTTTCCGTGGGCTTGTAAGGCCATGACCAAGCGTAATTTATGCTCTGGGTTGGTGCGGGCAAATATATCGCATTCTAATATTGCTTGACTCAGTGCTGTGTCATCAAGTTCATCAAGCTCTTTACCGCTGAGGACTTTAGTCGTGTTTTGTAGACCAACCTGCTTACCGATGGCAGCAGCTGTTTTCGTGTGATCACCAGTAATCATTTTTACTTGGATGCCAGCATCATGACACTCTGCTACCGCTGTAATGGCCTCTTGTCTGGGCGGGTCAATCATGCCCAACATCCCAATCAACGTTAACGAACCCGATACCTCTGCATGTTCTAATACTGTGTGTGCTGGTGGTGTGGGTTTAACAGCAAGCGCCAGTACACGTTGACCGAGTGCGGCAATGGCGTCTGCCTGCTCGCTCCAATAAACGGTATCTAAAGGTTCAGTGCCACCATTGGCGCTTCGTTGATTCGCGCACATGGCGAGCATACGTTCTGGCGCACCCTTTACATGTATAAAAGCGTGATGCTCATGATCGTGATTGAGTGTTGCCATAAACTGATGTTTAGCGTCAAAAGGAATGGCATCGGTTCGCGCCCAGCTAGCTTGTTCTTGACGGGTATTCAAATCCATTTTTCCGGCGAAGCTTAGTAGCGCGCCTTCCATTGGGTCGCCTTCAACAATCCAGGCCCCATTGTGTTCGCGCAGCGAGGCATCATTGCAGAGTATTGAGGCGCGGGCCAACTCTTCCAGTACGGCGTGTTCCGTTGGAGACACAAAAGCGTCCTCCAGCATGAGTGAACCTTTGGGTTCATAGCCACTACCTTCTAGGGTAAAAAGATGGCGGTGAGTGAGTACAGAGGAAACCATCATTTCATTGCGAGTTAGGGTGCCAGTTTTATCTGTGCAAATGACTGATACCGACCCAAGTGTTTCTATGGCAGGCAAGCGTCGTACGATGGCGTTGCGCTGAGCCATGGCTTGCACACCAATAGCCAAGGTAATAGTGAGGACTGCTGGTAGGCCTTCAGGAATCGCCGCAACAGAAAGCCCCACTACAGCCATGAATATCTCAGTAAAATCGTAATGTGCAACAAAGTAGCCGAATGCCAATAAGATCACAGCGATGACAAGAATCAAAATGGTCAGCCATTTGGCAAACACATTCATCTGTGTCACTAACGGTGTTGTTAGCGTTTCGATTTGCGATAGTAGTCCACTGATTCGACCGATCTCAGTGTCTGACCCTGTCGCCACTATCACCCCTTTGCCCTGACCACTAGTGACGAGGGTACCAGAGTAAGCCATACAGCTACGGTCTCCTAAGGCGGCATTCTCGGCAACTAAGTGTGTGTGTTTATCCACTGGTACAGACTCACCGGTTAAAATTGCTTCTTGCACAGTTAATCCATGTGCGTTAATTATTCGAAGGTCAGCGGGCACTTTATCACCGGCCTCCAGTATGACGATATCGCCGGGAACCAATTGCTCGCCAGCGATATTGGCGCGCTCTCCAGCACGAATAACATTGGCTTGAGGCGCTAACATATGGCGGATGGCATCCATAGCCTGTTCGGCTTTTCCTTCTTGCATAAAGCCGATAATGGCGTTAACAACGACCACCGTCAAAATAACCCAAGTATCGACCCAATGACCTAGAAGGGCGGTAATTAGAGCAGCGCCGAGTAGTACATAGATAAGGATATTATGAAAATGCAGAAGAAAGCGTACCAAGGAGTTACGACGGGGTGCTTGTGGCATTCGGTTGGGACCATGGGTGGAAAAACGAGCTTCAGCGTCGATTTTAGTCAAGCCGTTTTGTGAGGAGCCTAGGGCCTCCAGTGTAAGGTCGGAGGAAATTCCATGCCAATTAGTCTTTGACGACGCACCTGTGTTTTTCATATTTGCCCATTGTTAGCGTATAAAAAAATATCAACGTTGGTAAGCACCTTATCTATCATCCTAACAGATCTTGTATAAACTGCTTATTGGAAAAAAATCGGTTCTGGTAAGTGGGAGTGACCGGCAAAGTTTAATTTAATCGTTTTTCAGACACCGCATCGGATTCGCTATTATTTCAATCTATTTTCTTTTGTTCTTGAAATACCCCAGCTATACTATTTTCAGCTTGAGGTTTCTAAAACTAAGGTACATGGAAAGTTAAAATAATGAGAACAGTGGTTGTAGCGAGTACAATTTTTATATTCTGGTTTATGCTCTCAGGGCATACCGAAACGTTGTTGATCGGGTTAGGTGTTTTATCTACGGTGATCAGTGTCTATCTTGCAAGGCGAATGGATATTATTGATCATGAAAGTTACCCTTTTCATCTAAGTTTACGCTTGTTACATTATTACTTTTACTTGGGAGCGGAAATTATTAAATCTAATATTGATGTGGCGAAACGCATTCTGACGCTTGGGCCTGTTAATATTAGTCCGCAAGTTGTTACACTTCGCGCCAGTAAAGAAACTGACTTAAGTAAAGTTATTTATGCTAACGCGATTACGCTGACACCAGGTACTGTGACCTTGAAGTTATCAGACGATGAAATTGAAGTACATGCGTTAAGTAAAGAAGGCGCTGCTCATTTAAAATCGGGTGAGATGGCCAAGGCGGTTCCTGATATGCCAGAACACACTTTATGATGTACGCTGCCGCAACACTCGCCATTTTAGTTGTTATTTTATTGCCCTTGGTAAGAGCTTTACTGGGGCCAACGGTTTATGACCGTATTGCGGCAATGAATATGTTGGGCACTAAAACAATTTTATTAATTGCTGTCTATGCCTTTTTGACTGATCGACATGACTTGCTTGATATTGCGTTGGTTTACGCGCTGATTAACTTTATTGGCGTGGTTGCTGTTTTAAAATTAATTGAGCAGGGTAATTTTTATACTGAAGGTAAGACGGTAGTTAATAACAAACAGAAGATGAAAGAAAAATGATGATGGATATACTCAGCTGGGTCTGTTTAGCATTAGGTAGTTTTCTGGGTATTGTTGGTGGTATCGGTATACTGCGTTTCCCTGATTTTTATACAAGACTTCATGCCGTTGGTATTACAGACACCTTATGTGCAGGACTTTTTTTATTAGGGTTAGCTTTTCAGGCAGGCTTAACAATAGCCAGTTTTAAATTATTTCTAATTTTCGTGTTTATTTTTTTTACTAGTCCTACTGCCTCACATTCCCTCGCTAATGCGGCTATGTTGGGTGGGCTTAAACCTAAACTTTCAAACGACGACACAACGGATTCAAGCAAGTTGGGTGATGAATGATAGATAATGTTGTTGATATTATATTGCTCAGCCTTATTGCCATCCATGCGATTGCGATTATTCGTCTGAAAAGTATATTTACGGTCATCATGCTATTTGCTGGATTTAGTTTTCTATCAGCTGGTTTGTTTGTGGTTATGGATGCCGCTGATGTGGCTTTTACTGAGGCTGCAGTGGGTGCTGGTATATCGACGGTGTTGATGTTGGCAACGCTCGGGCTGACCTACTCACCCAAAGATATTAATAAAGAAGAAAAACGAGCAACACATAACCCGTGGCTCCCTTTCATGGTGGTGTTAGTTACCGGTGCGTTATTAATTTATGGCACATGGGATATACCCGCATTTGGTGATTTGGCAGCACCGGCGAATCAGCACGTAGCACCCTATTACTTAGGTAACAGTTTATCTGATACAGGCGTGCCCAACGTGGTGACTTCGATACTAGCGAGTTATCGTGGGTTTGATACCTTGGGTGAAGTCACTGTTATTTTTACTGCAGGTATTGCAGTACTATTGTTGATTGGTGGCCGTCGGCGTAAACCTCAATTAGAGAAAAGAGACGATAACGGTGAAGCATAATTTAATTTTACGGGTTGTTTCAAAATTCCTTATCCCCCTTATTTTGCTGTTCGCACTTTATGTTCAGTTCCATGGCGATTTTGGCCCTGGTGGTGGTTTTCAAGCGGGGGTGATTTTTAGCGCAGCAATTATTTTATATGCGTTAGTCTTTGGCGTAGATAATGCAAAAGCAGTGATTTCACCGTATGTTCTTCGCCTTCTTGCCAGTTTAGGTGTATTAATTTATGCAGGAACGGGTGTAGCGGCATTAATCTTAGGTGGTAATTATTTAGAATACAGCGTGCTAGGGGCTACGCAAATAGCGGGTCAGCATCTTGGTATCTTGGTCATTGAGTTGGGTGTGGGTATCACCGTAATGTCTGTGATGTTGCTAATGTTTTTTACGTTTGCTGAACGCGGCAAACCAAACTTAAAATCAGAGCCTGAGTCAGGATTGGAATAAGTTATTTATGGAGATGATTCTTGGGCATTATAATTACTGGTTGGTCATTGTTATTATGATGGCTGGGTTTTATACCGTTATTAGTCATGGCAATTTGATAAAAAAAATTGTTGGCTTGAATATTTTTCAGGTCTCAGTTTTTTTGCTTTATATCAGCATTAGTAATGTAGAAGGCGGTGCGGTACCGATTATAGAAAAGGGCGTCGATCTTTACTCTAATCCCTTGCCTCATGTATTAATTCTGACGGCTATTGTGGTCGGTGTGGCAACAACTGCCTTGGGTTTAGCGCTTGTCATTCGAATCAAAGAAGCGTATGGCACTATCGAAGAAGATGATATTCATCGTCAGGATCAATCATTATGATAGAAAGCCACCTAAGTCTACTGTTAGTTGTTTTACCTTTAATGGCAGCACCTATTATAGCGGTGCTACCAAATGGCCGTTTGCCTTGGGCCGTTAGTACGATAGTGAGCTGGTCAGTTTTTTATATGGCGGCTTGGCAATTAATCAATGTCAGCACAGGGCATACGATCAGTTATGAACTTGGTGGCTGGGCTCCTCCTTGGGGTATTGAGTACCGTATTGATGCGGCAAATGCACTGGTTGCCTTGGTGGTTTCTGGTATTGCTGCGCTAACCTTACCCTACGCATTAAAAAGCGTTATTAAGGAGATTCCAGAGAAGCAGCACGCGCTTTTTTATACGGCGTTTATGTTGTGTTTGACCGGTTTATTGGGTATTGCGCAAACAGGCGATATATTTAACTTGTTTGTCTTTTTAGAAATTTCGTCTTTGTCATCATATGCATTAATAAGTTTGGGTAGGCAACGTCAGGCATTGACGGCGGCTTATCAATATCTAATTATGGGGACGATTGGAGCAACATTCTTTATTATTGGGGTGGGTTTACTCTATGCGATGACTGGGACGCTTAATATGGCGGATTTATCGCAACGGTTACCAGAGTTATATAACCATCGTACTATTCATACCGCTTTTGCATTTATTATGGTGGGCTTTGCATTAAAGTTAGCCTTGTTTCCATTACACCTTTGGTTACCTAATGCTTACACTTATGCGCCGACGGTTGTGTCTATTTTTCTTGCAGCGACGGCAACAAAGGTTGCAGTTTATGTCATGTTACGTATGGTATTTTCAGTGTTTGGCTTTTCGTTTATTGAAAATACACCAGCGGATGAGTTGTTTATATTGTTATGCGTAATGGGTATTTTATCGATGTCATTTTATGCCATTTACCAGAAAGACAGTAAACGCTTACTGGCATACTCTAGTGTGGCTCAAATTGGTTATATGATGCTGGGTATAGGCTTAGGAAGTGTCCTAGGTGTTACGGCAACTATGGTGCATTTATTTAACCACGCCTTAATGAAGGGAGCTTTATTTATGGCAATCGGTGCCTTAGTTTATAGAGTCAGTTCTAGTCGCCTTGAGCACTTTTCTGGGTTAGGTAAGCAAATGCCGTGGACCTTTGGGGCGATTGTGATAGGCGGGCTTAGTTTAATTGGCGTGCCCGGTACGGCAGGTTTTATTTCTAAATGGTATTTAGTACTGGCGGCGATTGAAAAACAGAATTGGTTTATTGTTGGTGTAATCTTAACGGGTTCGTTGTTGGCCGTTGTGTATGTTTGGAAGCTCGTTGAAGTACTGTACTTCAAAGTAGCTGATAAACCACAACAAGGGCAAATAAGTGCAACAGAGGCACCATTAATGATGCTAATCCCCATGTGGGTATTGGTATTGGCTAATGTGTATTTTGGTTTTAATACTGAGCTGACCGTGGGTACGGCAGAGCAGGCGGTTAAATTATTGCTTCCAGGTGCTAGCGAATGAGGTTGAATAAATGATCGGCTTAGCAGGCGAGCAAATAATCCAATTAGCTATCTTAATGCCGCTAGTGGCGTCAGTTTTAATTGTGTTAGCGGGTAAAAAACCTAATCTTCGTGAAGCAATAACACTCATTACAGCCGTGATGGTTGCTCTATTAGTGATGACACTTGCTGGCCAAGTGAACGCTGGTGAGCGACCAAGTTTTGATGTGTTTGAAGTGATTCCTGGCATCAATATTAGTTTTTCAGTAGAACCGTTAGGGATGTTGTTTGCCTTGGTGGCGAGTATTTTGTGGCTAGTAACCTCCATTTATGCGATCGGTTATATGCGAGGTCACCATGAAAAGAACCAAACACGCTTTTATGCCGCATTTGCAATTGCCATTGCTAGTACGCTAGCGGCAGCATTTTCTGGCAATATGTTTACCTTATTTCTTTGCTATGAAATATTAACGCTATCAACCTATCCACTTGTTACGCATGCGGGTACTAAAGAAGCAAAACGCAGTGGCCGTATCTATTTGGGTATTCTTTTGGGAACCTCTATTGGTTTCCAGTTGTTGGCTATTTTACTGACTTGGTCAATAACGGGTACGCTTGATTTTAAAGATGGCGGTATTTTGGCTGGTAAGCTAGATCCTGCCTATGCTGGTATTCTGTATGCCTTGTTTGTTTTCGGTGTTGGTAAAGCGGCTATCATGCCATTCCATAAATGGTTACCTGCCGCGATGGTTGCACCTACGCCAGTCAGTGCTTTGTTACATGCTGTTGCCGTTGTGAAAACGGGTGTATTTGCGATCCTTAAAGTGACGATTTATATTTTTGGTAGTGATTTTATTACAAGCTCAGGAGCCGGTGATTGGCTTATTTGGTTTGCCGCAGTAACTATCTTATTGTCCTCATTGATTGCAATGACTAAGGATAACCTTAAAGCACGTTTAGCGTATTCAACCATCAGCCAACTCAGTTACATTGTATTGGGCGCACTGGTGGCTGTTGAGATGAGCTTAATCGGCGCATCTATGCATATTGCAATGCATGCATTTGCGAAAATCACCTTGTTTTTTGCTGCAGGGGCTATTTTAGTAGCAGCGCATAAAAAGGATATTAGTGATATGGACGGTTTAGGCCGTGTGATGCCGATCACTTTTGCCGCATTTACTATTGGCAGTTTGAGTATTATTGGTTTACCTCCTTTTGGTGGCATGTGGAGTAAGTGGTATTTAGCATTAGGTATGGTGCAAACTGAACAATGGGTATTGTTAACTGTTTTAATGCTTAGTTCATTACTTAACATCGCATATCTATTACCAATATCAGTGCGTGCGTTTTTTGCAAAACCTAAAGAAGGTGTGGTGTATACACAGATAAAAGAGGCGCCCATCAGTATGTTAATGGCTATAGGGTTTACATCACTCGCTTGTATCGTTTTGTTTTTTTATTCTGACCCATTTTATAACCTCGCTGTAGATGCAGCGACGGGTCGTTAGAGAGTACTTAATATGTCAAACAAAATTGAAGATGAAAAAACTTACTTGTTTGATAACCCACGCAATGTTTCGCGTCTGTTATTAGGCTTTTATATCATTTCTGCAGGGTTGTTTATTGCAGACTTCTTTGTTCATCGTCATACCGTTCACCCCTGGGAAGGCTTTCCAGGTTTTTATGCCCTATATGGTTTTGTGGCTTGTGTGTTGCTAGTTTTTATTTCCAAGGAAATGCGCAAGGTACTCATGAGGGATGAAGATTATTATGAAATGAAGGAAAAGAAAGATGATGTGGATAAGTAATTTACCACCCTTCATTCCTTTTTTTATTGCCGCGATATTGGTACTGGTTACGCGTGGTCAGGTACGTAATATAATTCTACTTGCAACACCGGTTTTGGGTGGTTTACATTTATGGTTAGATGTACAACCGTTTGTTCCAATGCAGGCAAGTGATACCTTAGTCAAAGCAACTGCATTATCATATCCATTAACCGTATTTACGTATCAACTTGAGTTTATGCGAGTTGATAAGTTGAGTTTGTTATTTGGTTATTTATTTCATATTGCCAGCTTTATTGCCATCGTGTATGCCTTACATGTGCGGGATACCACGCAACAGGTGGCAGGGTTACTTTATGCAGGCAGTGCGCTAGGGGCAGTGTTTGCAGGGGATTTAATAAGTTTATTTATTTTTTGGGAATGCCTGGCATTAAGTTCAGTATTCTTGATTTGGGCTAACCGTACTGACCGTGCCATTCAGTCGGGCATGCGTTATTTGATATTTCAGGTAGCCTCTGGTGTGTTATTACTAGCGGGTGCTTTGGTCTATTACAATGAACATGCTTCATTGGCTTTTGATTATATTGGGCTTAATGGTATCGGCAGTTGGTTAATATTTTTAGCATTTGGTATTAAGTGTGCGTTTCCTTTTTTACACAATTGGTTAACAGACGCTTACCCTGAAGCGACCGCTAGTGGGACAGTCTTTTTATCTGCATTTTCGACTAAGCTTGCGGTATATGCTTTAGCACGTGGGTATCCTGGAACAGAGCTTCTGATTTATATCGGTGCTGTAATGGCCTGTTTCCCAATCTTCTATGCGGTCGTTGAAAATGATCTCAGGCGTGTTCTAGCGTACAGTATGATTAACCAGTTGGGTTTTATGGTGGTAGGTGTTGGTATTGGCACTGCTCTAGCGCTAAATGGCACAGTTGCACATGCCTTCGCACATATCATTTATAAATCACTGTTGTTTATGTCAATGGGTGCAGTCATGTATCGTGTTGCTAACATTAGAGGCTCAGATCTTGGCGGCTTGTATAAGAGCATGCCCTGGACAGCAACATTTTGTATTATTGGCGCCGCCTCAATTTCTGCTTTTCCCTTATTTAGTGGTTTTATTGCAAAATCATTAATCATGGTTGCTGTGCTGAAAGAAGGGCATGAAGTAGTTTGGTTGATGTTATTGTTTGCAGCGGCAGGTGTATTCCATCACGCGGGTATTAAGGTACCGTACTTTGCTTTTTTTCATCATGATTCGGGAATTAGGGTTAAAGAGGCGCCGATTAACATGTTAATTGCAATGGGCGTTGCGGCTTTCTTATGTATATTTATTGGTACACAGCCACAATACCTTTATGCGTTATTGCCATGGAAATTTGATTATTGGCCGTATGATTTGACACATGTATTGACCCAGTTACAGTTACTCTTTTTCTCTGCGTTAGCCTTTGTTTGGTTAAACAAAAAAGGCTTGTACCCACCTGAGCTACGCTCGGTTAATATTGATGTTGAGTGGACGTATAGAAAACTATTACCTGCAACAGCAAGGGCGAGTTATAAATTATTGGATCAGCTTAACCGTGTTGTAGTAGCCACTCTTCGTCAAAGTTGGGAAGGTGCTCAATCGGCTTTTCAAGCCAGTCGTTTATCTCAATATCATTTAGCGAGTAGCTGGCCAACCGGAAGTATGGTGTTGTGGATTGGCGTTATTTTAGGTGGATACCTATTAGCTGATATTTATTTTAAATAACAGCTAATAGGCTTATAACAAGAACTTAAAGTCTTTTCGCTATTGGCATAGGGTATTAACCCACAGTAGAAAACCTTCTCTGTACTCTAATCGTTTTGTTTTTTCCCAGCAGTTTTGACTTGCGTCTCATCGTGAGCACAACATGCCAAGGTGCCGTATTATAAAAATAATAACGTAGATGAGTGTTCACTCGTTTCGTTAATAAGTAGGGCTGTTTGTTATACGCTGGCCCATTTTTTACGCCTACCGTATCTAATAATTACCTAAATATATCGTTTAAGACGATTTATAAAACACAGATTTTAAAGTGGAAGACTGTACATAAGGCACATTTATGGTGCGCTGCATGATGAAGGTTGCGCATATATAGTGCAGTAGCGTATATGGATTCTTAAATTTGAAAATAAATTTATTTAGACATTTATTATTCGAGTTAAGTATAAAAATATTTATTTTTAATAGATTGATTCTAAAGTCTTTTTTAATAAGAAGGTGTTAAAAAAAATAGGGTGGCATTGTAGTTGCTTTAAGTAAACTTAAAGTGCGACGTGGTGAAACTAATTCTACAGCACTAGAGGTTAGTAATCATTATTTAGACTATTTATAAAGGAGTTTGCAATGACACGTAATGAGGTAACTGAATTAATTATCTTACAAAAATCAGCCATGGGTTTTACCTGGTCTGAGTTAGCAAAAGCGATAGATAAGAGTAAAGAATGGACAACGGCGGCTTTATTAGGGCAAATGACATTAACGAAAGAGCAAGCCGAGACACTTGGTACGATGCTTGATTTGCCTGTTGATGCGACGACCCAATTACAAGTAGTTCCTTATAAGGGCTCCTTACCTACAGCCGTTCCAACAGACCCTTTAATTTATCGTTTTTATGAACTAGTTAATGTGTACGGAACGACGTTTAAAGAACTGATACATGAGGAGTTTGGTGATGGAATTATGAGTGCTATTGATTTCAGCATGGATCTTAAACGTGAACCAGACCCATTGGGTGATCGTGTGAATATTGTAATGAGTGGGAAGTTTCTTCCGTATAAAAGTTACTAATCATTTAATTAATTTGTAAAACTGGAGTATATAAAATGTCATATTTAGAGCCGAGTGAATTCGTTACAAAAATGGTGGATTCTGGTGAATCCAAAGTGTATATGTCGACAAAAGATACGTTTATTCGTGCTTTTATGGCCGGTGCTATTCTTGGGCTTGCCGCCATTTTCGCCATTACGGTTGCTGTGAAAACGGGGTCTCCATTAATTGGTGCTATTTTGTTCCCTGTGGGTTTTATCATGCTGTACTTAATGAAGTTTGATCTATTAACAGGGGTATTTACCTTAGTGCCATTAGCATTAATTGATAAGAGGCCAGGTGTCACCATCGGTCAAGTATTTAGAAACTGGGGGCTTGTGTTTATTGGTAACTTTGCAGGAGCGCTCACAACAGCGTTTATGATGTCGTTTATCTTAACCTACGGCTACAGTGTCGATGGAGGCGCTATTGCTGCCAAAGTCAGTACGATTGGTGAGTCTAGAACGTTAGGCTATAAAACACACGGTGTTGATGGCTGGTTTACGATTTTTATTCGCGGCATGTTATGTAACTGGATGGTTTCAATGGGTGTGGTTGGTGCAATGATTTCGACTTCTGCTACCAGTAAAATGTTAGCGATGTGGATGCCTGTTATGCTGTTCTTCTTTATGGGTTTTGAACACTCAATTGTTAATATGTTCCTGTTCCCATTTTCAATGATTATGGGTGGGGAGTTTACGTTTGTTGACTATTTAGTTTGGAATGAGCTGCCAACAGTACTTGGCAACCTAGCTGGTGGTTTGTGCTTGGTAGGGCTTCCACTATACTTCACTCATGTTAGAACCAGTCCAAATCGTTCTATATAATCATTTCCATTAAACAACTGATGGACCAAGGCCAGCCTAAGCTTAGGCTGGCCTTTATTTAAAATGACAAATCGATTAAACATATCCGTAGGTCAATATTCAGATAAAGGTAAAAAGGATATAAACCAAGACTTTCATGGTGTTTATATTCCTGATGAGCCGATGCTAACATCTAAGGGCATAGCGGTTGTTTTATCCGATGGTATCAGTAGTAGTGATGTAAGCCATATTGCCAGTGAATCATCGGTGAGTGGTTTTATCTCGGATTATTATTGCACCTCCGAGACTTGGTCTGTTAAACAATCAGCTGAACGGGTGCTAAGGGCTACCAACTCTTGGCTATACGCCCAAAGCCAACAAAGTACACACCGGTTTAATAAAGATCGTGGTTATGTGTGCACGTGCAGTGCCATGGTTATTAAGTCAAGAACAGCACACATTTTTCATGTTGGAGACAGCCGAGTATATCGCCTGAATGATCAGTCGTTAGAACAGCTTACCAACGATCATAGATTATGGGTAGCAGAGGGTAAAAGTTACCTTAGCCGAGCAATGGGGGTTAAGCAACAACTCGATATTGATTATCAAAGCATGGCTGTGGCAGAGGGCGATATATTCTTTTTGGCAACAGACGGGGTGTATGAGTTTGTTAATGATGTGTTTATCGTTAAAACAATCAATGAGTACGCCGATCAATTAGATGAGGCGGCAAAGCTTATTGTTAATACAGCATATGAGCAAGGTAGCGATGATAATTTAACGGCGCAAATTATTCGTATTGATGCACTACCAGATCATGAGACAAGTGAGCTTTACCAACACATTACTGAGCTTCCATTTGCCCCGTTATTAGATGCTCGCATGACAATGGATGGATATAGAATTATTCGCGCTATTCATCAAAGTAGTCGTAGTCACGTTTATTTAGCGCTTGATGACGACACTGGAGAGCAGGTTGTTATTAAAACGCCCTCCGTTGATCTAAGAGATGATTCTGCTTATCTAGAGCGCTTTACAATGGAAGAGTGGATTGCGAGACGTATCAATAATGCACATGTGCTGAAACCCTGTAAACAGAGTCGCAAACGAAACTACTTGTATCTAGCAATGGAGTTTATTGAAGGGCAGACTTTAAAACAATGGATGATAGATAATCCTACGCCTGATTTAGAAACAGTACGCGGCATTATTGAGCAGGTTGCTAAAGGCTTACGGGCTTTCCACCGATTGGAGATGCTGCATCAAGATTTAAGACCAGACAACATCATGATCGATTCAACAGGGACGGTGAAGATTATTGATTTTGGTTCGACACGGGTGGCTGGCATCATGGACATATCAAGTTCAAGGCAGCAAGACGACATACTCGGCACTGCTCAGTATACTGCGCCAGAATATTTCCTTGGACAAAGCGGTACAAGCCGTTCAGACCTATTCTCTTTAGGTGTTATTACGTATCAGATGTTAACAGGTCGGTTACCTTATGGCGTTGATGTGGCGAGGTGTAAAAGCAAGTCGGCGCAAAATAAATTGAATTATAAAACGGTGCTCGATGATGAAAAAGAGATTCCAGTATGGTTTGACGATGTGTTAAAAAAGGCAGTGCATCCTGATCCTTATAAGCGATATGGGGAGCTATCAGAGTTTATTTTTGACCTGCGACAACCAAATAAAGAGTTTATAAATAAAACTCGTCCACCTTTGATGGAGCGTGACCCTGTGCTTTTTTGGAAGAGCACCACGTTAATGTTAACGATCTTGGTTTTATATTTACTTAGCCAATAACGGGTTTTATGTTTATTGGTATAGGCTAAATCAAAGGGGAGCCGCCGAACCATGTTTGATGAAAGTACATAACGGCAAAGAATATAGCGGTACCTGCTAGTGCTGCCCAGATATTAAGTTCGCTCAAAACAAGTTTATTACGTTTGTCTAAAATAGCTACAAAAGGAATATAGGATGTTTGTTCGGTAAATTTAACCCAAGACTCACCATACCGAGCCTTGTATTTACGGTCTAAATTCATAGGCGCAATAAGCCCTTCAAATGCAATTGTTCCAAACAGAAGGTGGGAGGCCCAATCGCCGTTGACAATAAAATGAGCGAAGCCCCATAATCCTAACCCAATAAGTCCTGCATGCCGTGTGATGCGTACCATGCCACGGGTTGTGACTTGGTCGGGTGGAACAAGCCCCATTAAGGTTGGGTTTTTATCAAAAATACTCATTGGTAATAACAAAAAGGCAAAGAAGGTGAGCCCAATGCTGACTGGTTTTAAGGCTTCAGCTGTTCCCCAAGTGGCAATATAAGGAGCGCTTTGATAGGCGAACCCCATCCAAGCTAAAGCAATAAATATACTCAGCGAGAATAAGACCTTAAAGACGGTTTCGCCAAGAATGTTAACAATGTGAGCACGCAAGGGGCTGCCAGAAATAATCCAGTGCATGCCAAGAAAAAAAAGACAAGCCGCGGTTAGTGAGTTCATGGGGTTGCTCCTCCAGCTAGTTATTAGCGCCCTTTTTAGCTATGGGCTGTTATTCGAACTAGCATAAAGCATACTTAAAATTTTGCGAAGCGTCGTGTATTTATGTAATTGTTAATTCAAAAAGCTAGTTTTTTTTGGCATGAGAGGATGTAGATCAAGAAAACGCTAGTGATATAGGGTCGCTAAGATGATAACGAAAAGCGTTATCGTTATGAAAACATGGATTTACTTTATGAGCAAAAGGGCTGCATTGGTGAATAAGCTTAATAGCGCGACTGCCTTCCAGAAGGCGAGAGGGTTACGTTCAACTAATGGCGTGTGAACGGCAGTGGTGAATAATTTATTCGGGTGTGAGAGGTCGTGAATAAATTCTGATATTTCTTCGTATCGATTTGAAGGTTTTTTGTTGACGATTTTTCTGATTGCACCATCAATCCAAAGTGGAATGTCCGTATCGATTTCTAATATTGGAATATAGTGCAATTTACTAAGTGCTTTTTCACCGTATTTTTCCCCAAAAGGGAGTTTTCCTGTCAACATTTCGTAGGTAATAACGCCTAAAGAGAAAGCGTCTGAACGGTAGCTAGCGGGCTGACCTAATAGGTATTCTGGTGCTGTGTAGTGTTGAGTTCCCAATAAATTTAAACGTTGAATGGGAGATGCTATTTCTTCTACACCGGCAACTTTTGTAGAGCCGAAGTCTATTATTTTAACGGTGCCTTGGGTATCGATAATGATGTTTTCTGGTTTGAGGTCTTGGTGAATCATTTCCTTTTTATGAAAAGCTCTGAGGCCTCGAGCAATTTGCCTAACGATGCCTCTAACATCGTGCAAGCTGGGTTGGGGGTTGTCACTCATCCAATGCCTGAGTGTTTGTCCTTCGATGTATTCGGTGACGTAATAAAGAAAGCGACGTGTCTTTGTTTGTTCAATAATTTTTAGAACATGATTGTTATCAATTCGGCGGCCAATCCATTCTTCTTGGACAAACATATCTAAAAATGTAGGGTCATCTACATAATTAACAGACGGTGTTTTAATAACAACTTGCTGTTGTGTTTGAATATCTGTTGCCAGATACACTTGTGTACGATTACTGGCATGTAGTTCTCGCTCAATTCGGTAACCATCTAAGGTCATGCCGGCACTTAAGTCTGGAGGAAAAGGTAGCTCAGTTAATTTACGGTATATTTCCTGTTCATTAACGTGTGGTCGTTGATTAAACCTGACAATTTGGCAGGTGACATTGTCATGGCTGCCATTTTTCATTGCAAGATCAGTAATGTTTCGAGCAGCACGGTCAAAATTGTCGGTATTATTATTTACTTGTGCCAGCATGATGTTGTCACTGACAAACTCATGAACACCATCCGTGGTGAATAAAAAAGTATCGCCTTCTTCCAATAGAAAATGGCTGTAGTCAATTTCTAAATGTAGATCAATGCCTATTGCACGAGTGAGGTAATTTTTTTCTTTGGATACCCAGAAACGATGATCGTCCGTGAGTAGCTCCAATTGCTTATCGCGTATTCGGTAAATACGTGTATCGCCAATATGGAATAAATGCACGGTGGAAGATTTAACAACCAAGGCGCTCATAGTAGTGGCTAAGCCTTTTTGGTTAGCACCACCTTGCTGTGCCATCCCCAACATCCAACGGTTAGTAGCGGTTAAAACCTTTTGAACAGAGGTTTTAACCGTCCAGGTGTCAGGTGTGCAGTAATAATCACCCAATAAGCTTTTTACACAAGATTCACTGGCGAGTTTACCTGCATCACAGCCACTAACACCATCAGCTATAACCGCAGCCACCCCTTTTTGCTCTAAAACAGGTGATTCAGGCAGTAAAACACCATAACTGTCTTCATTGTCCGTTTTAAGGCCTTTATCGGATGATTGACCAAGGTCTATAATCGATTCTGATTGCATGTTAGTGGTGTTGATGGGTTATGTCACATCGATAAGTTCTACTGTACCATCTTCAAGCACCTCGGCTGTTTGTCCTTTAGGCTCTTCTAAGAAAATAAACATAAATAATAAAACGGTGGCGGCTGTTCCACCAATCACCATAAAGAAGACTTGCGGAGAAACAAAAGAAAGAACAGTTAGAAATATAAGACCACCTACATTGCCGTAAGCGCCCACCATACCAGCGACTTGGCCAGTCATACGACGTTGAATTAGAGGCACCATGGCATACACTGCACCAGACCCGCCTTTAGAAAATAGCCCACATAAAATAGTACATGCCACAACTAACGGTACAGCCCATGTTTCACTAACTTGACCGAGTAATAAAAAGGTAACGCTAATACCTGAAAACAAAATAACAAGTGATTTTTTGCGGCCAATTTTATCACTCATCATACCGCCGCCAGGTCGAGCTATTAAGTTCATCACAGGGTAAATGGCGGCTAGTAGCCCAGCTGTTACAGGCGATAAGCCAAACATATCGATATAGAATAATGGCAACATAGAGACTAGGGCTAATTCAGAACCAAATGTCACCATATAAGCAAGATCTAAAATGGCAACTTGTTTAAATTGATAGCGAAATAAATCAGGCACTTCTTTGCTGAAAATATCTTTGTTAACTTTAATAATATGCATCGCTTGATACAGGTAGACAATGGCAATGGATGCATAGGTGATAATGACTACTTGCTCATTTAACCAGCCCATACCCTTTGGAGAGAGTTTCCATGTGAGCAATGCGAGTGCACCATAAATGGGCATGCTCATTATTAAGTAAAGCGTCAAATCAAGCTTACTGGTGACTTCCATTCCACCTACTTTTTTAGGTTTGAAATAGGTTGAACCTTTTGGTGTATCTGTGACACTTAAATAATAAAAAATACCATAGAAAAAAGCGATCACTGCGGTAGCTGTTAATGCATAACGCCAGCCATCCTCACCGCCTATCCATAAAGCTAAAGCGGGTAAAGCCATGGCGGAACCTGCCGAGCCAAAATTACCCCAGCCACCATAGATACCTTGTGCGATACCAGTTTGTCTAGCGGGGAACCACTCGCCGATCATACGGATACCAACAACGAAACCTGCGCCAACAAAACCCAGTAAAAAACGAGCTAAGGCAAGTTGTTCAAAAGTTTGTGCCCAAGCAAAAAATAAACATAAAAAACTAGAGAATATTAGTATGCCTGAGAACATGCGGCGAGGGCCAAAGCTATCCACCATCATGCCTACAATAATGCGTGCAGGGATTGTTAATGCAACGTTCAGGATGAGTAAAACTGACACTTCTTGAGCTGTTAAGTTAAAGACATCTCTGATAACAGACATTAATGGGGCATGGTTAAACCACACCATAAAGCTGATAAAAAAGGCAAACCAAGTTGTATGTAAAATACGAATATTGCCTTTGAACGATAATAAATTTAGTTTTTGCGACATTGCAATGTGTCTCCTTCAATAGATTGTGAGGGTAAGAGCAAAAGCTATGCCAGCTAAGTATTTACTTACTCTTAATGGTCGTTGTAGTTATTTGTTTGGGGTAATGTGCTTTTTTGCACCAAGTTAATGCGATTGGGGTTTTTATTGCACAGCACTAAAGCAAAAAACTGTTTTGACTGTCTTTTTTTATATGTTTTTAAAAATTTTCTGCTTAAAAATCAATTGTTAGAGAGGTGGTGGTTGATGTTGGCATGTTGCGTGCTAAGGAGGTGTGACTATAAAGAATTTTGGATATACATAAAGCATGAGTAATAAAAAACAATTAGTTGTCATTGGTAACGGTATGGTTGGGCATAAATTCCTACAGTCCATGGTAAACAGCGATGAAATGCAAAACTACGATATAACAACGTTTTGTGAAGAAACGAGGTTTGCTTATGACCGTGTTCAACTATCGTCATACTTTAATGGTAAAACTGAAGAGGATCTGTCACTTGTTGAGCCGGATTTCTTTGAAAAAAATAATATTACCGTTCATATCGGTGATCGTGCAGCCCACATTGATCGTGACAAAAAAATCGTTACCTCCGATAAGGGTCAACGTATTTCATACGATAAAATTGTTCTAGCGACAGGGTCCTTTCCCTTCGTTCCACCTATCCCAGGCCATGAAAGGGAAAATTGTTTTGTCTACAGAACTATTGATGACTTAATTGATATTGCGAAAGCAGGTAAAGAATCTAAGGTAGGCGTTGTTATTGGTGGTGGTTTGTTGGGTCTTGAGGCCGCAAAAGCGTTAAAAGACTTGGGGTTGAAAACACACGTTGTTGAGTTTGCGCCACGGTTGATGGCCGTACAAATTGATGATGGCGCTGGCGCAGTGTTACGTAAGAAAATTGAAGAGTTAGGTGTTAGCGTACATACCCAAAAGAATACACAAGGCATTGTTGATGGTGAGCAGTGTCTGCATCGGATGAACTTTGCTGACGGCTCACATATTGAAACCGATGTTATTTTATTTTCAGCCGGTATTAGACCGCGTGATGATATTGCTCGTGATTGTGGTCTGACACTTGGTGAGCGAGGCGGTATTGTTATTGATGATCATTGTCAAACGTCAGATAAAGACATTTATGCGATAGGCGAGTGTGCTTTATGGGATGGCAAAATATTTGGTTTGGTGGCACCGGGTTATCAAATGGCCCAAGTTGTAGCAGACCGGTTATCACTCAAGGAGAATAGTTTTACCGGTGCAGATATGAGCACGAAATTAAAACTGATGGGTGTGGATGTAGCGAGTATTGGTGATGCGCATGCAACCACTGAAAAGGCGAAGATTTACACTTATGTCAATGGTGCAGATGACGTTTATAAAAAGATCGTCGTCAGTGAAGATAATAAACGCTTATTAGGTGCGGTGTTAATTGGCGATACGGTTGATTACGGTAATTTGTTACAACTTAAACTGAACGATATTGCTTTGCCAGAGTATCCGGATGCATTAATTTTGCCACAACGAGATGGCTCAGGCGCAACAGGTTTAGGTGTTGAAGCTTTACCGGATGCTGCGCAAATATGTTCTTGTTTTGATGTATCCAAAGGTGCGCTTTGCCAAGCCATCTCAGATGGCGCTACAACGATGGCAAGCCTTAAAGAGTGTACCAGTGCAACAACAGGCTGCGGTGGTTGTACGGCACTTGTTGGTCAAGTACTGAATAAAGAGTTAGAAAAACTGGGGATGGATGTTAATACAGATTTGTGTGAACATTTTGCGTATACCCGCCAAGACCTTTATCACTTGGTTCGTGTCGGCAAGATTAAAACGTTCGATGAAATGATCGAAAAACATGGTAAGGGGTATGGCTGTGATATTTGTAAGCCAACGCTAGCGTCTATTTTTGCTTCTTGCTGGAATGATTATGTATTAGAAACTCCACATACTGGCCTGCAAGACACGAATGACCGTTATCTTGCCAATATTCAGAAAAATGGCACTTATTCAATCGTACCTCGGATTCCAGGTGGTGAAATTACACCTGACAAGCTGATTACTCTGGGTGAGGTTGGCAAAAAATATAATTTGTATACGAAAATTACCGGTGGGCAGCGTGTTGATTTATTTGGTGCGCACCAAGAAGAGCTTCCTGTTATTTGGAAAGAATTGATTGATGCAGGCTTTGAAACAGGCCATGCCTATGGTAAGTCATTGCGGACTGTTAAATCATGTGTTGGTAGTACTTGGTGCCGATATGGTGTGGCCGACAGTGTAACAACGGCGATTGATTTGGAGAATCGTTATAAAGGCCTACGTACACCACATAAAATAAAGTTTGCCGTTTCCGGTTGTACCCGTGAGTGTGCAGAAGCGCAAAGTAAAGACGTCGGCGTGATAGCTACTGAGAACGGCTGGAATTTATACCTATGTGGTAACGGCGGGATGAAGCCAAGGCATGCCGACTTATTTGCTACCGATTTAGATTACGAAACAATGATCAAATATATTGATCGTTTCTTGATGTTTTATGTGAAAACAGCAGACCGGTTACAACGCACGTCTACTTGGATGACGAACCTAGACGGTGGCATTGATTACCTACGTGAAGTGGTTATTGACGACTCACTTGGGCTGGCTGAAACGTTTGAAGCAGAGATGGAAATTGTCATTGATGCTTATCAGTGTGAATGGAAGACAACGGTTGAAAACGAAGAGAAATCAAAATCATTCAATGCATTTGTTAATTCAGACAAAGGTGATAGCCAAATTGTATTTGTTCCTGAACGTGATCAAATACGACCTGCACGTAAAGAAGAAATAGCATCGAAACTTAATTAAGTAATAACAAACGGATGAACACACAAATGGTGAATGAATTAATGAGTAAGGACGTTGATATCTGTGCATTAACGGACCTTAATGAAAATGCGGGTACGGCAGCACTAGTAGACGATATGCAATTGGCTTTGTTTTACGTGAAGAAATTAGAAAAAGTCTATGCACTGAGTAATTACGATCCATTTAGTGAAGCAAACGTTTTATCTAGAGGAATCATTGGAAGTTTGGGTGATGAGCTAGTGGTAGCATCACCGATCTACAAACAACATTTTAATCTTGAAACAGGGCAATGCGTTGAAGATCAAGAAGTGTCTATTCTTGCCTACCCAGTGGAAATAATTAATGGCCGTGTTGTAATCGGCTCAATAAACTAATGAGGGTTAAATAATGAACATAACTTATTACACCCTTGATGTTTTTACCGATACCCTTTTCCAGGGTGCTCAAATTGCTGTTTTTCCAGAAGCTGAGCAAGTCCCTGATGAGCTCCTTGGCCGCATTGCTCGTGAAATAAATTTATCTGAAACGGCATTTATTTATAACGTTGAGGAAGAGGAAAACACATTTAAAGTCAGAATCTTTTCACCTTCTGGGGAGAAGGATTTTGCAGGGCACCCCATTTTAGCAATAGCTAATGTCTTAGCAGAAACCAGTAAAATCAGTATGCTAAGTAACTATACAAGCTTTACTTTAAAGCAAAATAGCCAAAATGTTACTGTTAATATTTCTGTAGATGATAGGGGTAAACGCTTCGTCCAATTTACTTTGAGCAGCACACCCATTGTTGATCGTTTTACTCCGCCAAGTCATGAGTTGGCAAAATTATTGTCCATTGACGAGAATGATATTGATAAAACTAACTACCATACACTGTTAGTATCGAGTGGTTTGCCCTACTTAATTGTGCCATTAAAATCACAAGCTACAGTCCGTAGTGCGCGCTTTGATGTTAAAGCTTGGGCTGAGTCTTCAGCACCGGCAATGGCAGCGCAAGAAATTTTTGTTTTTAGTGCGAAAACAGATTTAGATGATTGTAACTTCCATGGCCGTTTGATGGGCCCAAGTATCAGTGACCGTGAAGATCCACCTTTAGGCTCAGCAATGCCTACGTTTGCTGGTTATTTGGCTTCACATGATCATATCAGAGTAGGGACCTATAGCTTTGCGATTGACCGTGGCACATTAGAGACACGCCGAAGCCTTTTACATATCGAAATGGATAAGCGAATCGGCCGGCCGGTAACCTTGCGAGTGGGTGGTGACTCTGTGTTAGTGAGTAAAAGTGAACTGTTAATCGGTTAATAGAGGTATTTAGTAAAATGCTATTTGGACGAAATAAAAAGAACCCCATAAAAATCGCTGATAAGAAAGTTGAGAAATGGACTTATGCAACGTGTGGCTATTGTTCAACTGGCTGTGCAATTGAAGTTGGCACAGACAAAGATGGTGTGCCAGTAGGAAGTCGAGGAGTGGCTGATGCTGATGTTAATCGCGGCAAGTTATGTGTAAAAGGCCTTTTTGAACACGAGCTGTTTGAGTCAGCAGGTCGCGGTGATGTACCGTTGATGCGCTCAAATATTCATGATGAATATCAAGAGGCCAGCTGGGACGAAAGCTTTGAAAAAATGGCCTCTGAAATTAAACGCATACAAGATACCTATGGGCCGGACTCTTTTGCCATTGTGTCCACAGGGCAAATTTTAACGGAAGGTTTTTATACTTTGGGCAAGTTGGCCCGTGGTGTGATTGGCACCAATAACTACGATGGAAATACCACACTGTGTATGGCCTCGGCAGTATCAGGCTATAAGCGCTCTTTTGGTTCAGATGGTCCCCCAGGTTGTTATGAAGACTTTGAACATACCGATTGCCTGATTGCTTGGGGATCAAACTTACCAGAGCAACACCCTATTATTTATTGGCGTTTTAAAGAAGCGCAGGAAAAACGTAAATTCCCTTTAATTGTTATTGACCCAAGAGTCACCATGTTGGCGCAAAATGCAGATATGCATTTGGCGATTACACCAGGCACTGATGTGGTATTAATGAATTCATTAATGCATGTCATTTTAGCTGAAGGTCTGGAAGACCCAGACTATATAGAAGCAAATACCACGGGCTTTGACGAACTAGCTGCAGAAGTTAAAAAATATGACCCGATAACGGCATCTAAAATATGCGGCATTGATGAAGATACGATTCGTAATGTTGCTCGTTTGTACGCAAAAGCGGGCGCTGCAATGAATATTTGGACAATGGGTATTAATCAAAGTACGCATGGTTCAGATGGTGTGGTGGGGCTTAATAACCTGAGTTTATTAACTGGCAACATTGGTAAAAAAGGTGGAACCAGTTTATCTATTACCGGACAGTGTAATGCAATGGGAACACGAGAGTGGTCATCATGCTCTGGTTTACCCGGGTATCGTTTATTAGAAAATGAACAAGACCGTATCGATATTGGAGAATATTGGGGCGTAGATCCAGAGTTTTTCCCGAAAAAACGAGGTCTGGCGCAAACGGATATTTTCCCCGCTATTGAAACTGGGGAGATTAAAGGGCTGTGGTTGGTCGGTACTAACCCAATGACATCAATGCCTAATACAGCGCGTATTCGTAAAACATTAGAAAAGCTCGAATGCTGTGTTGTTCAGGATTCATACCTGGATGTGGAAACAACGCAATATGCACATATCTTTCTTCCAGCAGCTATTTGGGCTGAAAAGGAAGGTGTGTTTACGAATACAGAAAGAAGGGTCAATATTATTCGTAAAGTAAAAGAACCCCATGGCCAGTCAAAAACAGATTTACATATTTTTAATGGCCTAGCGAAACAGTTTGAACAGGGTAGAAAGATGAACTTCCCTGATAATTTTCATGAAGTATTTGATGAAATGCGTGAACTGTCTAAAGGACGCTTAGTTGATATATCGGGTATGACCCATGATTTGATTGAGCAGAATAAGGGTATCCAGTGGCCATATACGCAAGCGCAGGTTGATAAAGGTGAAAAGCCTCTTAAAGGTGGGAAGCGCCTATATACCGAAGCAGCTACGTTTCGCCATCCCGGTGGTCGGGCTAAGCTGATTCCGTTACCGTTTATCGATAATAATGAAAAACCAGATGAGCTGTATCCATTCTGGTTGAACTCAGGCCGGTTGGTTGAGCACTTTCACTCTCGTACACGAACTGGGAAAGTTGGTAATAACAATAAATTCAGTCCAACGCCATTTATGGAAATGAACCCAGACTCGGCGGCGGAACAAGGAATAGAGCATCAGTCTTATGTTCGTGTTATTTCACGTCGTGGCGATGCAATTGTTATGGTCATGCTCACACAACGAGTCCCTCGAAATATGGTGTTTATTCCCTTTCATTTTTTTGATTGTGTTAACCGGCTAACGCTGGGCTTGTTAGACCCGCATTCACGACAACCTGCATTTAAACAATCTGCGGTCCGTATTGAGCATGTTGATCAGCAGTTAGCTGCACAATTAAATAAAGAAGCTAGGACATATTAAAAACTATGATTGAAGTACGTAGTGATGAACAAAAGTATGCCTTCCTAAGAAAGGAAGGAAGCCAAGAAAAAAATCGCTATGGCGATAATATTGAGCTAACAGAGCAGGGCAATGCATTAAGGGACATCAGCCTTAATATCAATGGTGACACGGATATTAGCGATAACCCTGATCGTTATAAGCAGCATGGTTTTTATTTAAACGCAGACAATTGTATTGGTTGCCATGCTTGCGAAGCGGCCTGTAGTGAAAAAAATGATAACCCAGCTCATATTTCGTTTCGTTCGGTTGGTTATGTTGAAGGCGGAACTTACCCTGATTATCAACGGCTTAATATATCGATGGCCTGTAATCATTGTGATGACCCTGTCTGTTTAAAAGGCTGTCCTACGCGAGCGTATACCAAGTTTGCTGAATATGGAGCGGTGTTACAAGACCCTGATATTTGTTTTGGTTGTGGTTATTGCACATGGGTTTGTCCGTATAATGCACCTCAGCTTGATCCTGTTAAAGGTGAAGTGAGTAAATGTAATATGTGTGTTGATCGCTTAGAAGTAGGGTTAAAACCGTCTTGCGTATCTGCTTGCTTAGGGAATGCATTAGATTTTGGGGTCATAGAGAACCTACCTGACAATCGTGAACAGCTGCAAGCTGAGATTCCTGGCTTTCCAACGACAGATATTACCCACCCGAATATTCGTTTTCAGCAGACCCGTCAAAATAAACGTGAAATGACACGTACTGACTCGATGCCACTTAAATACCATAAAGATGAAGAAGCTGGAAAGTATAAACCGGTGGTGGATGAAAAGAAGGGTGTTGAAAAACAATGGAACTGGAAAGCGTTATTGCTGACACATGAAAGCTCACACGTTATTTTTACATTAGTAACACAAACGATACTTGGCGCGTTTTTAATATTGGTGCTCGGTAATATGGCGGGCATTGATACAATGGTTGCGATTAAGTCATCAGCTGCTTACATACCCTTATTAATATTGATGAATATTATGTTAATGATCGGCTTGTTTAAACTCAATATGCATTTGGGTAAGCCACATCGTTTTTATAGAGGGTTTTATAACCTGCGCCATTCCCCCGTCAGCCGTGAGATTGCTGGCGTTAGTTTGTTTTTTGCCAGCCTGCTTGGGTTTAGCATTTTTAGCTTTTTTGAAGTGCCGGTATTGAGTGGCTTGTTCGCTATCATGGGTGTTGTCAGTGGTCCGGTAGGCCTGTTCTATATGTATAAACTGTATCGTATAAAAGCACGACCATTTTGGGATCACTGGCAAACAGCAAGTTCTTTTGTGGGAACCTGTTTTAGTCTTGGTTCATTAGTGCTTGCTCTGGTGGCGCTAACGGCTGATGCAATAAGTAGTTCACTCTACGGCAGTTTGCTAATATTGCTGTTAATTGGTTTATCACTTGAGGCAATTGGACATATTGCTCATGCGCATGACCTTAAACGGGGAGCTGGTGAAGGCGGTGCCTCTTGGTATTTGCAAACCACTCGTTTTGCATGGCCTTATATCATCAGTAATGTCTTATTAGGCCTATCAATCGTAGTCGGCAGTTACATGATAGATGCGCCATCATCTACTATTGGCTGGGTTATTTTGGCGCTCTTATTAATAACTGCCGCAGTCATTAGGCGTTCATTGTTCTTTGTCTTAGTTATTCCGACAACGATGCCAGGTGCCTTCTTTTGGAAAAATAAAGGCTTTGAAGAGCACGCAAAAGAAACCGGCCTAGCCGACATGCCACAGGTGGGTGTTCGTCGTGAAGCACATCGGACATTCAATATAGGTGAGTTGATACAAACCATTAAAGAAACAACCGCACGAGAAGCGATTGACCAAGTGAAAGAAATTTTTATTTGGAAAAAAGTTTAATAGCAGCTCGGCTTTAAGTTTGTGCCGACTAGTTATTTAACAGCATTGTTAACTTTTATTTAAAGAACTCTCAACTGCTTAATAGTTAAAGGGTTGTCAATGCGTTACATGAAAACTGTAGCGCATTAATGATGATCTAAGGTGGTTGAAGTAAAGTGTCGTTTTTTACCGGACACTATTAAATTTAAGACTGTTTTAATATTCAAGGAATAAACTCTTAATCAATCTAAAACATTAAGGGTTGCTTATGAGTGTGCTTCAATGTGAAAGGCAGCTTAACAAACATCAGGCCGTGACTGAGGGCAATAAACGTGTTTTTTTGCCACATTTGTCAGTCGTGTTAACGGGTGTTGATTCCCCTCAACGGAAGGCTGTAGAAGCCTATATTGCCACGCAATTTCTTAAAAACCATGCCGCAAAGGTAAATAGTTTTTTGCCTTTTTTGCTGTCTGCTGAGACAAAAAAGAATATCACATCGGTGATTGGCTTCCAGCTCGCTGAGGCGAGTAAGTCATTATTTGTAGAACAATATCTAGATAATAAAGCCGAGTCGGTGATCAGCTGTTTGCTTAATGATGAAGTTTCACGATGTGCGATAGCGGAGATTGGTAATTTAACATCCAATTATCCTGGCGTCAGCCAAATGATGTTTATTTTACTTATTTCAATCCTCCACCAGTTAAATATAGATTGGGCGCTTTTTACCGCAACAAGGCAGGTTCAATCTATGATTAAAAGGCTGAATATTGAGTGTTTAGATATCTGCAAAGCACGTAGGGAGAGTCTTTTAGCTAGCAGTGGCTCTTGGGGGAGTTATTATAAGAATGAACCCACGGTCATCGCTGGGAATATAAAAGCAGCCTATGCAATATTGGATAATCATCCCGTTGCCGGCTTTATGATGGCTAATTATCAGCCCACAATCGAGCCGCTTGTGTTGCAAATATCTCAGAACAGATAATGCTTTGGAATGAAATTAAAGAGCTTGCCAAACAGCGGCCAGATGATATAGCCATTGTTGGCGAAAAAAAAGCATACACCTATCAAGAATTGCTGAACGGGGTTAATGTTATATCAAGGTTTTTAGCACGTTATCAGCATAAAGTATTAGCCTTGTTTTGTGATAATTCGCCTGAGTGGTTGTTAGTTGACCTTGCTGCTAATGTATCAGGGGTGACCTTGTTACCATTGCCGGCATTTTTTTCTCAGCAGCAATTAGCTTTTGCTATTGAAAAATCGGGCGCATGTGCGCTGGTTCATAAACGTGATGATAGCTTATCTAAAGCTACAGAGTTATTGAATACAGAGGTATTGATTGAGGATTTGCTTTGTAGTGATTTGAAAAATATAGCGGATAGCGAATTACCCGTTTCTACCGCGAAAATAACGTTTACATCGGGTTCAACGGGTGAGCCTAAAGGTGTTTGCTTATCGAACAAGCAGCAGTTTGCGGTCGCGAAAGCTACTCATGATTCATTACAATTGCCAGTCGGGAAGCATTTATCAGTATTACCGTTTAGTACCTTACTTGAAAACACAGCGGGTTCGTACGTCACCTTGTTAAATGGTGGAACTATTATTGCTTTGCCCAGCAATCAGTTGGGATTTAATGGCAGCAGTGACTTTAAGTTATCAACTTTGCTGGAAACGATTGAAAAATATCAGCCCGTTAGTTTAATTTTATTACCAGAAATACTATTGGCTATCGTTGGCGCTGTAAAAAAAGGTTGGACGCTACCCTCGTCCATAGCGTTTATGGCTGTCGGTGGTAGCAAAGTGTCTCAACAACTCATTCAGCAAGCGCAATCGTATGGCTTGCCCGTATATGAAGGATATGGGCTATCTGAGTGTACTTCGGTTGTGAGTTTAAATTCAGCTAAAAATAATAAAGTGGGGTCGGTTGGCAAGCCCTTGCCGCACCTTGAAGTACGCATTGTGGACGATGAAATTATTGTTTATGGCAACCCGTTCCTAGGTTACGTAGGTGAACCTGCTTCATGGGGAAAAGCAGAAATTGGAACGGGTGATTTGGGGTTTTTAGACGAACAAGGGTATTTATATGTCAAGGGGCGTAGAAAAAACCTTCTTATTTCAAGTTATGGTCGGAATATTAGCCCTGAATGGGTTGAAGGCGTTTTATTAAGCGATGGTCTGCTTAAACAGTGTGTCGTGTTTGGCGATCAACGGCCTCACTGCATCGCACTAATATCCTTAAGAGATGAAGCAATGCCTGAAGAAATAATAAAGGATAGCATTATCAAAGCGAATCGTTCACTGCCTGATTATGCGCAGGTTAAAAAATGGACAGTACTACCACAACCGATGAGTTTTTCAGCAGGCACGATGACCTCTAATGGCAGACCCGTTAGGGATGTTATTTTGAGGCAGTATCAATCAACTATACATCAATTATATTCGGAGTAAGGACAATGGCCTTTTTTCATCAATTGCAGCAACAAACCGAGCAGGAGCGTCATCAACTGTTGGCGGCCCCGATTATTAACAAAGCGGTGTCTGGAACAATCTCAGAAGAGGAATATATCGCTTTTTTAGAACAGGCTTATCACCATGTTAAACATACGGTGCCATTATTAATGGCAGCAGGTGCGAGAATTCCAGAGGAAAAAGAGTGGCTACGTAATGCATTGGCAGAATACATCGAAGAAGAGTTAGGCCATCAAGAATGGATTTTAAACGACCTTGCTGTGTGTGGGGTTGATAAAGAAAGAGTTCGGCATGACGCGCCAGCCTTTGAAACGGAATTAATGGTTGCGTATGCCTATGATGTTATTAACCGTGTTAACCCCTTGGGTTTTTTTGGTATGGTTCATGTGTTAGAGGGAACCAGTGTCACAACAGCCGATAGAGCGGCAGATGGCATTCAAGAGGCATTGAGTTTACCTGATGAGGCGTTTAGTTATTTACGCTCACATGGCGCACTCGATCAGGATCATGTTCAATTTTTTGAAAGCTTAATGAATAAAATAAATGAGCCAGCTGAGCAGCAGCTTATTATTCGTTGTGCCAAACAGTTTTATCGACTCTATGGTGAAATTTTTTGTAGTTTAACTGAACAGCCTGAAAAGACATTAGCATAGAAGGTAAGCGTACTTATAAATATATAAAACAGCGTGACGAGTAGTGGTGCATTGGCTTATCAATGATGTTATTAAGCGCTGGCTGTTCAATCTACGGATAAACAGTGAGCAAACACTAAAGGTTGCTGAGTAACCTAAACTGGAGTTTGGTATGAAAAATATTGTGAAAATACTGTGTTACGTTTTGCTCTTATCATCAACTGCCGTATTGGCAGATGTTCAACAAGATGTGGCTCTCTTGGCAAAAGCTTGGGCAAAAGCTAACTACCAATTGAATGGGACGCAGCAAGAAGAAGCGTTTGAGACCTTAATAGAGCAATCTAGTGAGGCTGTTAAGTTGCATCCGGTATCGGCGGATGTGCTAATTTGGCGGGGTATTATTAAATCAAGTTTCGCAGGCGTTAAGGGTGGCCTGAGTGCGTTATCATTAATAAAAGAAGCAAAAAAAGATTTGGAAAAATCTATTTTATTAGATGATAAAGCGTTGTCTGGCTCAGCATATACAACCTTAGGAACCTTGTATTTTAAGGCGCCAGGCTGGCCGATTAGTTTTGCTGATGACGAACAAGCAAAAAGCTACCTCCAAAAGGGCATACTCCTTGATCCAAATGGCATTGATAGTCATTATTTTTATGCCTTGTTTTTGCTGGATCAAGGTGAGAAAAAACAAGCTCAAGCTAGCTTCATAAAAGCACTCGATGCTAAAGCAAGGCCAGGCAGAGCGCTTGCAGATAGCGGCCGCCGGCATGAAATAAATGAAGCATTGCATGAAATTAATTAGCATTTAAACTGAACAAGTGAATATCTTACTGGTTGAAGACGATGCAGCATTGGCTAACGCCTTGGTAAAGACGCTAACACACGAAGGGTTTGTGGTTAATCATTTGAAGCATGGCCAACAAGCGATAAGCGTCGTTAAAACTGAGCCAACGGATATTGTGATTTTAGACTTGGGCTTGCCCGATATGGATGGCTTGGATGTATTGCGGGCCATTAGGCAGCATACAGCGCAGTTGCCGGTACTTATTTTAACGGCTAGGTCATCGATTGATGATAAGGTGTCGGGCTTGGATTTAGGGGCGGATGATTATTTAGCAAAACCATTTGAAGTGGATGAACTGTTGGCGCGCTTAAGAGTTGTTGAGCGCCGTTCTAGTAGCTCAAAACATGCAGGCCTTCATATCGGTGATGTTGTATTAGACACGGCTTGTTATGGCTTATCGGTTGCCAACGAAGCGGTGGATATATCGCGTCGTGAGTTTACCTTGTTAAAGGCACTGATGGAAAATGCTGGGCGTGTTTTAACACGCGAAAGCCTGGAGTCAAAACTGTATAGCTGGGATGAAGAGGTGGCGAGTAATACGATAGAAGTTCATATTCATCATCTTAGAAAAAAGTTACCTAAAGGTTTTATCAAAACACTTCGAGGTGTTGGGTATATAGTGAAGCCAGTATGAGGTCAATTCGTACCTTTTTATTGTTAACACTGTTAGCGACTATTACCGCAGTGACGTTTCTATCGTTATTACTAGGCTATCGCTCGAGTCTTGCTAAAACGGATGCTTTGTTTGATGAGCGACTTAAAAACTTAGCCAGCATTATTGTACATGCTAATCATGATCTCACGCCTAGGGTTGAAAAAACGCTCGACCTTAAGCCTTCGGTTTTTTTTCAAATTTGGTCGCATGATGGCGTACTTATTGCGCGCTCCGGTAATGCGCCTGAACACCAAATGTTTAACAGTCAATTGTCGGAAGGCTTTCATAATGCCAACTACGCAGACTTTCGTTGGCGTACTTACATATTACAAGACAGGCTTTTTAAACGCTGGGTGATCACAGGGGAACGTATCGACTTACGTTATGAAATAGCCGATAAAATTGTATTATCTGCCATCAAACCAACAGTGATGGCTATCCCATTGGCCGCCTTTATTATTTGGTTAACGGTGGGTTTTGGTTTAAAGCCGCTACGTGAATTAACCACGCAACTCGGTGATAAGAAAGCGGATGATCTGTCTGCAATTTCGATTAAGCAACAACCCAAAGAGCTAGAGCAATTATGTATAACAACCAATGATTTACTACAGCGCTTAAATGATGCATTCGTACGTGAGCAGCAGTTTTCGGCGGATGCGGCGCATGAGTTGCGCACCCCTATTAGCTCCTTAAAAGTGCAGCTACACAACCTAATGTCTACTAAGGACATAACTGATGGCGATCTAGAACCTTTGAAAGAGGGAGTGGAACGAATGGGGCATGTGATTGAGCAGATACTGAGTTTATATCAACATTCACCCGATCAAGCTGCTCAGCAAATGGAACCGTTAAACTTAACTGATATTGCTAAGATGGTGATTGCCAAAGAATACATGCAGTTTGAGTCAAAGCAGCAAAGAATAAGTTTGAATGCAGAGCCTGTATGCCTTATCAAAGGTAATGAATTTGCACTAGAGAGTTTATTGCAAAACTTAGTTCTTAATGCCAATAAATATACACCAGCACAGGGTGTTATTTCGGTAAATATTAAATCCAAAGACAATGCTGTGATGCTTTGCGTAGAAGACTCTGGGCCAGGCATCGCAGAAGAAGATCGGGTACGTGTTTTTGAACGGTTTTATCGGGTGGGTGGAGATAGACATGCATCCGGTATATTAGGGTGTGGGCTTGGCTTAGCCATTGTGCAGCATATTTCTACTTTTCATGGGGCTAAGGTTGAACTGGCAGTATCAGCTGAATTAGGTGGTTTAAACGTGATGGTAGAATTTCCAGCTATTTAAGGGCATCTATGCGTATATTTATATTACTCATCATCTGCTTAATGTTGACAGTAACCCCACTTTTCGCGGCACCTACAGTTAATATTGTTATTCGTCATCACCTGTTTTACCCGTCCACGGTTGAAATTCCCGTCGATACCAAAGTAAAGCTGTTAATTGATAACCAAGACCAGACAGCAGAGGAGTTTGAGAGTTATGAGCTTAACCGTGAGAAAGTTATTCCAGGACATTCAAAAGGCGTTGTTTTTATAGGTCCATTACCAGCGGGTGAATACCCCTTTTTTGGTGAGTTTTTTCCTAAAACAGCTCAGGGCAAGGTCATTGTAAAGTAACGTTATGCTTATCAATTCAGTCATTATTATCTTACGGGAAGTATTTGAAGCAGCGCTTATAGTCAGTGTGCTGTTAGTGCTATCTCAGAAACTGCAATTACCGCGTCGTTACTTTCTTTCCTCTTTGGGCTTAGGTGGGGTGTTATCAATTTTTTATGCTCGTCATATTGCATCTATTTCGATGTTTTTTGATGGTGTTGGGCAAGAAATTTTGAATGCGTGCATGCACCTAATGACGTTTATTTGTTTGTTATTTTTAATTTTTTCAATGGGTAGGCGACCTTATTACAAAACAACTGTATGGGCGATTGCTGGGTGTTTGTCGGCCACTTTAGTGGGCGAAGGGTCAGAAATAATCATTTATATTCAAGGTTTTATAGGTAATGAGCAGCTATTAGAAACAGTGCTTGCAGGCAGCTTTATTGGAGCTGGAGTTGGCTTCAGTGTGGGAGTGTTTATGTATTATTTAATGATCAATTTGCGTCCTAGGAAGGGGGTTGCTGTTTGCTTAGTTGCCTTGGTTCTAATCAGCGCGAGTATGACCACTCAAGCATTTCAATTGTTAATTCAGGCGGATATTTTGATCAGTCAATCACCATTATGGAACACCTCATCATGGGTGAGTGAGGGCTCTGTTATAGGGCAAATTTTATATGCCTTGCTTGGCTATGAATCAACGCCAACGCCTATTCAAGTTGGTGGGTATTTTATAAGTTTAATGCTTTCATCGGCCTTAGCTGTTAGGACTTTTAAAACCTTTAAGTGGGAAATGGGCGAGTGAGAACAATAAACAGAACACTACAAGCCTGTTGTTTAGCACTTTTAGCCGTTCGTGTGGCAGCATCGGAATTTTCGGTAGATAAAGTGTATCACCCGTACGTCCAGCCTTTAGAAAGGGAGCTGGAATGGCGAATGTTATCAGGAGATGGGCAGCAACTTCACCGGCTTGGTATCGGTAAATCATTATCGGATAGCTTGTTCGTTGAGGGCTATCTTATTGCAGAAGATAACGATCGGCACTTTTCTTTAGAGGCCTTAGAGCTGGAAGTAAAATGGCAGTTAACTGAACAAGGTGAGTACGATGCTGACTGGGGTGTTTTATTTGAACTTGAGCATCAGCAGCACGACGATACTTGGGGCTTATCCAGTGGTCTTTTAATGGAAAAAGAGTTGGGGAAATGGGTGGGTGCGGCCAATTTTATTATTGAGTATGAGTGGGGGAATGAAATAAAGAATGAGCTTGAATCGTCGCTAGTTCTTCAGGCACGCTACCGGTATTCAGAAAAGTTAGAACCTGCCATTGAGTTTTATAGTAATGAAAATGGCCAGGCGGTAGGCCCTGTTGTAATGGGTGATATTCGCTTAGCTCATGCGAAAAAAATGCATTGGGAAGTTGGCTCCATATTTGGCTTAGGTTATAAAGGCCCTGATAGTACGTTGCGCGTATTGATAGAGTATGAGTATTAATGCAGAGGGATTAAGGTTTTCTACTTAACTGTAATTAGGGTTTCTTGATTGATTAAAGCGCCATGTCATGGTTGCTATGGGCACGTTATAAGAAAGTTGTTTAAGTTTCTTGATTATTAGTAAGGGTTTGCAGCAAGGTAAGAATGTCGCTTTTTAATGTAAGCAATGTCTGTATTTCATTACAAAAAATCTTGTGGAACTTTTGAATATTATTTTTATCGTTTTCCCTCAATACAAGCTCAAGTTTTTTCGCTGCTGATTTTAATAAAGGTGTTCCACAATATGCTGCCGAACCGTGGATTTTATGGACTGCTTCTGCTGCATCCACTATGTTGTTTTGCCCAATCAGCTCTGAAATGTCTTCGCTTTGTTTAGGAAGTTCAGATAAAAACTTCTCAAGCATAATTAACATAAACGAATGGTCCGCATTCATGCTTTTTTTAGCTAAGTGATAATCAAACGGTTGACTGTTAGAGGCTGAATCGCCATTTGTAGTGGTTGATATAAAAGGCTGCGTATCAAAATCATGTTCGCTAAGTAATTGCTCAATTAAGGCGAAAAAGTGTACTTGATCAATAGGTTTTATTAGGTACCCGTCAAATGAACTGATGTGGTGTGCCTTCTCTTCACCTGAGGTAATGTGTGCAGTAATAGCAATGGCGGGTGTTTTATAGTTAGGGTTTTGTGAGTGGTTACGTATTTCAAAAAGTGCCTCATTGCCCATTTTTAAAGGCATTCTTAAATCAAATAGCATCAGGTCATAGGGGTGCTTGAAGGCTAGTCCAATGGCTTGTTGGCCATCGTTAACACAGGTTACATTAGCGTGTTGTTTTTCTAATAAATGACTCAACAATAATCGATTAATTTCGTTGTCGTCTGCAACTAATATATTTAAAGAACTTAGGTCGGGCAGAGGGTGTTCAATCGCTATGGGTTTATTAATAGCTTGGTAGCTATCTTTCACCTGTGTAAAGGGTAGACTAAAGGTGAAATTAGAACCTTCGCCTAAGGTGCTTTTTACCTTAATGCTGCCGTTAAGTGCGTTTAGCAGGCGTTTAGTAATTACTAAGCCAAGACCTGTTCCTTGGTCGCTAGTAGCGCCATCAAGTTGAGAGTATTCTTGAAAAAGCTGTTTGAGGTTATGTTCACTGATGCCGATACCGTGATCAATGATGCTAATATCAATAACATCCTGCTTGTAAGGGTTCATTTTTAAGCGAACGATAACAGATGATTGGTGGCTGAACTTGATAGCATTGCTAAGTAGGTTAATAAGTATTTGGCCAAACTTGACGTGGTCTTGATTAATAACCACAGGGACATTGGCATCGTGCTGATAATTAATGCTGACGTGATTTTCCTTTGCTTGGGCAGATAAAAGCAAAATGGCATCTTGTATTGCCTTTTTCAGTTCAAAATTTGTTTTATGAATAAGTACTTTGCCAGATTCAAGCTGGGTAAAATCTAATACTTCATTAATAATGGTTTGTAAATTTTTTGATGATAAATGAGATGCATTGACCAATTTCAGTTGCTCATCATCAAGAGGGGTTTGTTGAATGATTTCAAGAAAGCCGATAATGCCATTTAACGGAGTTCGTATTTCATGACTTATATGTGAAATAAACCGTGATTTTGCATCGGCGGATTTGAGGATTTCTTCTTGGGCAGAAAAAAGCTTGTCGTTTTGAGACCTTAACTCTTGCGTCGCTTCAAGGACCCTCTGTTTCAGAATCCGTTGGTGATTATTAATTTGCTGAGCCATTTCATGAACACCGCTCTCGAGTGTGGCAATTTCATCTTTGCTACTGATATTTGGGGTGTTAGGTGGTGGAGTATAGTTGCCTTTAGTAATGTTTTTTACATCACGTGTTAATTTTAGAATGGGGCGACTAATTGTTGCGCTGAAGTATTTTGCAATAAGAGCGATTACCAATAGTAAAAATAAGGTGATGTAGATTGTGTTAGATAAAATATTATATTGCCGTTGTTGAATAGCCTCATATGAAAGCGTGAGTGTGACGTAACCAATGGTTTCATTTTTTTCAACCGGTGGGCCAACTAATAAGCTATCAAATTCATCCGTGTTTTCAATTGATTTAAGTGTGATTGGTTGAACAATTTCTTTTGATGGGTTGGATAGTAATGAGGGTGTTGCAATATCACTGCTTGCATAGGAAAGAGCCGTTCCCGCACTGTCTGTAATTTTAATAGAGAGGATATCTGGCTCATTAACTACTGAACGGACAACTGCATCGAGCGCCGCTAAATTCCCAGAAAAGACACCATTAACACTGGACTTGGCTATTGAAAGACATAAGTTCTCATTCGTTTTATGCAATAAATCGTACATGTCATTTAAACGCGTTGAGGTTAGGTAGGTGGCTAATATAATGGCTACGATGGCTGCTGGCATAACGCCTAGGAGAAGCAGCTTATCTTGTAATTGAAACCTACTTATCAAACTCATAGCTGATTAATTGCGCTTGTAATGCTTTATCGTTAGGGAAATGTAGGTTTAAACTTTTTGCGACATTTCTATTGGAAATAACGCTGAAATATTTAGGGTAAACAATACTGTTTGCCAGAGGCTTCTTTGCTTCCTCTAGGGCGAAGATTGTTTCGGTTAAATGCTTAGCCAACTGCTCGAGGCTACTGACTGTTCCTGCAATAGCCCCGGCTCTTATAAAGCCTTTAGAAAAACCTATGATGGGTGTTCCATAACGGTAACTGGTTAGTAGGATTTGTGAAAGAGACGTGGCGTTATAAATATCGGTATCGGCTATTGCGAGAATGATGTCCGAAGATTGTGAAACACGACCTATTTGGGAATTTACATTTTTTGAATTACTAAGGTGTTCGTTAATGGTTAATTTTTTATCCGCGGCAATTTTCTTTAAGTGTGTTAGCTGATCTTTTGATTGATGAGTGACAATAACACCAATGTTTTTAAATAAAGGGCTAAGACGTTGTATTAAATTTAATTGTCTAGCTGGTGGCTGATCCAAGACAAAGAAAAAGTGATTAGGCCGAAGCTCTCGGCATGACGGTAAGCATGGGATGTTCTTTTTAGCATGTGATAATGTTGTTAAGGCGTGAAATGTTGTGGTTTGTATATTCAATTCCACGAGTTTTTTATGGCTTTATTATCGAGATTAATCAGGATGTCGGGTGAGTCTTTTATTAGCGTTTCGGTGCTTAATGAGCTGGTCGGTATGTTTCGTAATTGTATGCTGGGGTCTTGAGATAGCTGGTTCGTAATAAGTGTTTTATAGCTGGTTTGATAATGGCTAGCGTTATCAGAAATGATAGCCAAATTTTGTGCAAGTAAGGGTATAGGTATCAGCAGTAAAGCCACTGCTAGATAGACACTATAAAATTTTCTGGGCTGATGGGTGTTAATCAGCACGCTATTTTATCCTTTGATGCATTTGGTTATTGGTGACTACGTATTGATGAAGAGGCTGCTTTTTATTGGATGCTAATGATGAGCTAAAACGGATTCCATTAGTTAGCTTTTTCGATAGTTTAAAGTACAGTCGAATATTAGCAATGGTTTGATACGTGGGGTTGCCTTTGGTGAGTAGTCTGTTCCTTTTTAGACGTTCTGCGAAAAATTGTTGCTTAACAACATAAGAGAATATGTTATGACTATGACTAAGTTTAATGCCGAAAGTTAGGCAGATAATTTTAGCTATCAAAAAAGCATTAAAAATTATAGTCATCATGTTATTAATAGCTTAGCTAAGGAGCATTGCTGTGTGAGGCTATTCAAAATTAGGTAGAAGAAGAGTAATCGAGGGAACATTGAAAATAGGTATTGATTCTCAACATAAGGAACATAAATAAAGCCGACCAGTAATAAGCTGGTTAGTAAATACCTAGAGTTTTTTGTGCAACATTCCATGTCTTAACTTGTATTACTGTCGTCCTTTTAGTCATACCTATAGGTTAGTTCGACAAATGCTCGGTTATCGAGTTCAAATTCATTCAGGAAGTCTTTGTTTTTATCAAGAGCCAGTTGTAGGTTAAAGCTAAGGTCTATTTCTTGGCGTTGTGATAGGTTAAATGATTTTCCTGTATTAATATCTAAGCGCCTTAACGGACCTTGTGGGTTACCCGAGTCTAAATACTCCATGCTACTAGTGTAGTAGAAAGCAATGCTAGCCCATAAATTATTATCAAACGTATGGGAGACCAAAATATTAAAAACATCTTTTGGTACAGAGCTGCGAATATTTTCAATATCATTGTGAGTGATTCTCCCAACATTGGTATGGTTGTATGCATACCCTAGGTGAACTAAGTTATTTGCATCGGGTCGATAGTTCAGTTCAATTTCATAGCCGTTTATATTTGCATAATGCAGGTTGTCGACTGTTTGAACTTTGGTGCCAAGGTCAGCGGTAGCTATAGGGATGCCAAATAGTGACAGGGTCGCGTCAGTTGCTAGGCCCTTTACGTCAATCAGGTTGTCGTACTCATTTCTAAATAACTTAAGGTCTACGGTGAGTGCGTTATTAAAAAACAAACCATGGTAGCCTGCTTCGAGTGAGTCTACTGTTTCAGGGTCAAGCCCAGCTTTGGTTCGTAATAAAGGTTGATTCAATACCAGCCCCGGTATGCTAATAGACTCTATTGACGCATCGGCATTTAAATTATTTTCAACTAAGACTGGAGCTCTAATGGAATGAGAGGCAGAAAACCTAATACTTTGTGAAGGCGTTAGCAGGTAGTTTACTGCCAACCGTGGTGACAGATCATCACCTGATAATTGAGAATGCTCCCAAAGTGCGCCCATGTTGATAATTAAATTATGTTCGGGGCGCCACTCAACATTACTAAAGATGCGCTGAATAGAATTATCAAGTTTCTGTGTAGAGTTTTGTAAAAGAGGTAAATAGACACGATCGATTCTACTGCCAAGGCCCCAAGAAACGCGAACTTGATCATTAAAATGAAATTGATGCTCAAATTCCATATCATATCGATCAAAGTACTCGGTGAAGTCGAGACGACTAACGGAGCTCCCCATAAAGCCTAAACCTATATTGTTGGCATCAAAGAAAGTTGTAAATTTGTCTTTGTGTAGGTGTCTGGTATAGGAAGCTTGAGTAATAAACAGTTGATCATCAGGTGTTGAATGTTCCCATTTAGCATGAATTGAATGCTGCGAGTCATCAGTGTTTCTAGGTGGGTCAAAAGGATCTAATAAAGTGCCAGGTGTATGTGTTTCCCTTAAGGTATTGATGATACCGAAATTCAATTGCAAGCTATCGAGATGAGTAATTTGGTAATCCAATCGCCCGGTCAGCGAGTCATGACGGCTATCGTCATCATTATTGGCGTAGCCGTTATCATCAATGTGTGAAGCGGAGAGTCTAACGTCGATATCTCCAAAGGAATGGCTACCAGTTAGGAGCGTGCGTTGATAGCCCCTTTCACCGAGCGTGCTTTTAACTTGAAAATCATTTGTTTGCACCGCATGTGATGTGGTGATATTGATGACTGCTTGGAATGCATTCGAACCAAAGGAGGAGCCGTTCGGACCACGGATAACTTCAATTCTTTCAATATCTTCCATCATGATAGGAAGATTTGACCAGTCAACACCACCAAAAAGGGGACTATAAACAGAGCGCCCATCAATTAATACTTGAACGCCTTGGGGGAATTCACCACTAAGCCCTGATAAGCAACAACAGGTTCATTGCCACGAAAGTGAGCAACATGAAAGCCGGGTACTAATCTAAATAATTCGGGAATGGCTTTTGCCCCCGATAGTTTGATCAGTTGACGGTCAATGATGGTGATCGTTGCCGGTGCTTCGGTTTGTGGTTGTGCTAACCGAGTGGCAGATAAGACAATAGGAATCTCGGTATTAAAAAAAGATAAATCGTTTATCTCATTTGCAACGGCAAAAGGTGTGATGAAGGCAATATAAAAAGCGAATAAGAGATTTTTTCTAGCAAAAAGGGGGCTTTTAACTATCTTCATTAGGCAACTATTTTTTTATGTAATTTTTAAAAAAATTTTAGCATAAGTCGATGGCCTTAAGGACATAACTCAAAATTATTAGCTACGTCGTAAAGGTATGATAGTCTTCTGTGCCAATTTTTGTTTTAAAGAGAGTAAATGACTTACCCAACCATTGAAGATTTTGTTGGAAACACGCCGCTCGTCAGGTTACAGCGGATGGACTCAACAACAAATACTATTTTGTTGAAGCTTGAGGGTAATAACCCAGCAGGCTCTGTTAAAGATAGGCCTGCCATTAACATGATTCAACAAGCGGAGTTACGTGGTGATATTAAGCCTGGAGACCGTTTGATTGAAGCGACTAGCGGAAACACAGGCATCGCTTTGGCAATGGCTGCGGCTATTAAAGGCTACAAAATGACACTCATCATGCCAGATAACATGAGTGCAGAACGGCGTGCATCAATGAAGGCTTACGGGGCCGATATTGTTTTAACACCGGCCGCTGGCAGTATGGAGGCGGCGATCGATCTAGCAAGGCAGATGGAGCAGCAGGGCAAAGGCACGATTTTGGATCAATTTGCTAACCCAGATAACCCTTTATCGCACTATAACGGCACGGGACCTGAAATTTGGCGCGACACGTCAGGAGAGGTAACCCACTTTATTAGTTCAATGGGGACGACCGGAACGATTATGGGTACCTCAATGTACTTAAAAGAAAAAAATAATGATATTCAGGTGATTGGTGTTCAGCCGGAAGGTGATTCTAAAATTCCAGGAATCCGCCGTTGGCCTGAAGAGTATTTGCCAAAAATTTATGATCGTTCACGTGTTGACGACATTCTTGAAGTTAATCAGCAGCAAGCCGAACAGACAATGCGAGCCTTAGCGCAGCGAGAAGGCATTTTTTGTGGTGTCTCGTCTGGTGGGGCCACTCATGTTGCTTTAGAGCTTTCAAAGCGTTTAAGCCATGCAACAATTGTTGTTGTTATTTGTGACAGAGGTGACCGGTATATTTCGACAGGAGTTTTTCCGGATTAAATATTGTTTAACGTTTAAAATGTAATGCTTATTTAACATAGAAAGATGGTTTTAAAAGCAACATGGCTAGACGTAGAAATAGAAGAAAGAACTTACCGCCTGAAACGGCAACAGCAACAATAGAATCGTTAGCCCACGATGGTCGCGGTGTGGCACATGTAGATGATAAGGCGGTTTTTATCGCAGGTGCGCTACCAGGCGAAGACGTTGTTTTTGAATACAGTAAAAAGAAAAAAGATTTTGCCGAAGGCCGTGTTACTGAGGTGTTAAAAGCATCTGACGACCGTGTTGAGCCGGGCTGCCAGCATTACAGTATTTGTGGTGGCTGTAGTTTTCAACACCTTGATCCTGAGAAACAAATTCTTGCCAAGCAAGGCATTTTGCTCGATCAGTTTAAAAGCATAGCTAAACTCGAAGATGTTGAGTTATGGCCTGCGTTAACAGGGCCTTTTTGGGGTTATCGTCACCGGGCGCGTTTAGGCGTGAAAGATGTCGTAAAAAAAGGCCGAGTGCTGGTAGGGTTTAGAGAAAAAGCCAGCCCTTTTTTGGCTGAAATTGAAAAATGTGAGGTGTTACATCCCTCAGTTGGGCAACGCCTAATGGATTTGTCATCGTTGATTGGCAACTTATCGATTAAAGATAAAATTCCGCAGATCGAAGTGTCTATTTGCGATAGCCGAACAGCATTAGTTTTTAGAATTCTCGAGTCGTTAAGTGAAGAGGATATAGCGGTATTAAAACGTTTTGAAGTGTCTGCTGATGTAGATATTTATACCCAATCCAAAGGCCCAGATACCATTGTCCCATTAAGCGGTGAAAAAGCACCGCTCAGTTACCAATTGCCGAATAATGTAAGTTTGTTCTTTGGCCCTAGCGACTTTGTTCAAGTTAATGTTGATATTAATCGCTCTATGATTAATAGAGCGCTAGAAACACTGGCGTTAAATGAAAATGATAACGTGCTTGATCTATTTTGTGGTTTAGGAAACTTTACGCTACCAATGGCTCGAGTGGCAGGTCATGTAACCGGTGTTGAAGGCAGTGATGAGCTGATTATACGGGCAAAACAAAATGCCGATAAGAATGGCTTGGACAACGTGGATTTTTATACCGCTAATTTAATGGAAGCTGTCGCTGAGGAACCTTGGACGAAGAAAAAATACAATAAAGTATTAATTGACCCACCTCGTTTAGGCGCAAAAGAAATCCTACCTTATTTGCCAAAGTGGGGCGCTGAACAGGTGCTTTATGTGTCTTGTAACCCATCTACGCTTGCACGTGATTCAGCTATTTTAGTGAATGAATTAGGCTATACATTAAAAAAGGCCGGTGTCATGGATATGTTTCCGCATACCTCGCATGTCGAATCGATCGCGTTATTTGAAAAATAAATGAATCGCCCTAAACTGAACATAATAATCAGTATTAGCGATCAGTTATTAGCGTTATATGATAGTGATCGATTGATTAAGTCCTATCCGGTATGCACCGCAAAAAATGGTGCCGGTGAACTGTTTGGCAGTGAGTGTACCCCACGAGGGAAACATATCATTCGCGCAAAAATAGGTGCTGGTCAGTTGTCAGGCAGTGTGTTTGTAGGTCGCCGTTTTACAGGTGAAATTTACCAACATGGCTTTGCAAAAAGCCAGCCGAATAGAGACTGGATATTGACTAGAATTTTGTGGCTGTCTGGTTTAGAAAAAGGCAAAAATCGTTTAGGTCAGGTTGATACGATGCGGCGTTATATTTATATTCATGGTGCACCTGATGAACTGGTGACCTCTACACCCTCGTCACATGGATGTATTCGAATGTTAAATACAGATGTTATTGAGCTTTTTGATCGGGTATCGGTTGGGTCTAGTGTGTTAATTAATGAATAGTTTATTGAGAAACAAACTCAGTAAAAAAGACAGCTTCTACGCCTTCTTTTTTAGCGTATTTTTTTAGTGTGGTGTTTAGAACTTGCACTGCTCGGTTTTGTAATTCTATTTTATCGCTGCCGCTGGAAATATTTTCCACATAATTATTGCTTAGCAATACAATAAGTGCGTGGCGAATAGCAGGGTTATGAGCCTCTATCGACTCTTTTATTTCATCGTTACGTAGTTGTAATTGAATACTGGTGCGCAAATAATGATTGTCGCCCAATAGGTTTACAGTGAACTGAGGTGTCAGCGGTAGATAGATGGCTTCTGCAGAAGTTTCCTCATTGGCAACAGTGAAGGGGGAAATAAACATAAGGCCTAAAAGTAAAGCAACAAAACGCATAACAGCTCCAAATAACGATGTGTTTGATTTAAGAAAATTATATTGATAAGGATAGACTAAAAAAATGAAATCGCCTATGCCCCTTGGGCCTTTAATGATTGATATTGACAGTGTGGAATTATCGGCCGTTGATCGAGAGGTTCTTAAACACCCTCTAGTGGGCGGTGTTATCCTTTTTTCAAGGAATTATGACAGTATTGAACAAGTCTCAGTGCTTTGTGATGAAATTCATCGTTTAAGAGCAGAGCCGTTGTTGCTAGCTGTTGATCACGAAGGTGGGCGAGTGCAGCGCTTTAAAGAGGGGTTTACCCCCATTCCTTGTATGCAAATGTTAGGTGAGTGCTATCAGGAAGATAAGGAAAATGCTCTCAATTATGCGCGGCAAGTGGCTTGGTTAATGGCAATGGAATTGAGGCAGGTGGGAGTTGATTTTAGTTTTGCACCAGTGCTGGATATTGATTACGCTTGCAGCGATGTTATAGGCGATCGTGCGTTTTCGAGTGATAAAAAAATCGTTGTTGAGTTGGCTGAAGCATTCCAGCAAGGGCTGGCTGAAGCAGGCATGGCAAGCATCGGTAAGCATTTTCCTGGGCATGGTGCAGTAGCACCTGATTCTCATGTTGCGATTCCAATTGATGAGCGTTCATTAGAAGAAATTTTACAAGATGATGTGTACCCCTTTAGGCAGCTCATACAAGCAGGAATGAAAGGCATTATGCCGGCGCATGTTATTTATCAACAGGTTGATGAAATGCCAGCCGGTTTTTCTGAGTTTTGGTTGCAAACTATTTTGCGTCAGCAATTAGGCTTTCAAGGTGCTATATTCAGTGATGACCTGACCATGCAGGGTGCAAGTGTAGTTGGTGATATTGGGCAACGAGCGCAGCAGGCGTTAAAGGCGGGTGGCGATATGGCACTTATCTGTAATGATCGAACCGCAGCCGAACAGGTTATTGATCACTTAAATGGTGTTGAAATAAACACTAACTCTATCGAAAGGTTAAAAAAAATGCGACCGACAACAAGGCTTCCTGAAGGCTCTCTTCAAGATTCTTTAAAGTGGCAACAATGCCGAAAGATCATTGATGGGTTTAACTAAGCTGATGATGCCTTTAACAGAAATAGAGTGGGTAAAGAAAAACAGTACCTGTTTGTTGGATGGCGCAGCTGTAGAGCAGATGTACAATGCACTGGCCGTTGAAATTACTGAAGAATGTGGGGATAAGAACCCACTTATTCTTTGCGTTATGACCGGTGCAATTGTAGCCGTTGGTAGCTTAATACCTAAATTGGATTTCGCATTAGAAGTTGATTATATCCATGTGACACGTTACCACCGTGATCTGGTTGGGGGGCAACTTGAGTGGAAGCAACTTCCCGCCACGCCGATACAAGGTCGAACAGTTATTATTGTTGATGATGTGTTGGATGAAGGTATCACAATGGCGCATATAAAAGCGTATTGCGAGGAACAAGGTGCTGTCTCTTGTTATACAGCTGTTTTAGTGGATAAAGATTTAAACAAGAAAAAGCCCTTGCGGGCTGATTTTGTTGGCTACCATAGTGGTAAGCAATATTTGTTTGGTTTAGGCATGGATTACAAAGGCTACCTAAGAAACATAAATGGTTTATATGCCTGCCCAGAAAATATTGAGGAACTAGTATGTCAAAGCTAGCGATTATTGGCGGCACTGGTTTAAGCAAACTTGTTAATTTGGAGCGTGTCCGTAAACGAGTGGTTAAAACCCCCTATGGTGAACCTTCATCACCGATCACTTTTGGTGAATTAAATGGCGTTGATATTGTGTTTATGGCACGTCATGGGTATGGTCATAATATTCCACCACACAGAATTAATTACCGGGCAAATATGTGGGCCTTGAAAGAAGTGGGTGTAACGGATGTTGTTGCAATCGCTGCTGTTGGCGGTATTAATCGATCAATGCCACCTGCGAGTCTTGTTCTGCCAGATCAGTTAATTGACTATACATGGGGGCGAGCCTCAACGTACTTTGAGGATGATCTAGAACACGTTACTCACATAGATTTTACAACCCCGTATTCGGTGGAGCTGAGAAAAAAAATAAAGCGCGCAATGTATAAAGCGGAAATCGCTGTTTTCGACAAAGCTGTTTACGCTTGTATGCAAGGCCCAAGGTTAGAAACGGCAGCCGAAATAATAAAATTAGAGCGCGATGGTTGTGATTTAGTTGGTATGACAGGCATGCCTGAAGCAGCGTTAGCTAGAGAGTTGGCACTAAATTATGCCTGCTGTGCTTTGGTGGTTAATTGGGCGGCAGGTTTAGAAGGTGGTGAAATTAGTATGCGAGACATAGAAGGCCATGCAGAAGCGGGCATGATCAAAGTGGAGCATTTATTGAAAGTGCTGGTATATGAAATGAAAGTGGATGAATAACGTATAATTCTGTTGGTCTTAACGAAAAATCATAATCATGGATATAAAAAAGTTTTATAAAATAGACGATCAAAAAGTTAGTTTTACAAGGCAGCAAGCCAGCCTTTTTGCTAAATCAGTAGCTGGTGACTTTAACCCATTGCATGATGTTGAGACAAAACGATTTTGTGTACCAGGGGATTTATTATTTGCGGTAGCGTTAACGGAATTAGGTGTTAGCCAATCAATGCGTTTTAGCTTTGAAAGCATGGTGACCGAGCAAACGGTTGTTACTTTGCCTGAGAAGCTGAGTGAGCAGTTTATTTTGTCTGATCAAAATAATAAGTCGATGATGACGGTTCAGTGTTCTGGGGAACAGAGCAACAACGATAAGTTTATTTCGAGTTTGATTGAGAAATATGTTCAATTCTCAGGTCGAACATTTCCAGAAATACTTATCGATTTAATGCAAAAGAAAGGGGTGATGATTAACCCTGCTCGGCCATTAATTATTTATAAAGATATGGTCATTGAAATTCATTCGTTTCTAGAAGGTTCATTGGATCTCGAGTTTTCTGGTGCGTCGATGCGTGTTGATGGTAAAAAAGGCAGTGTGAAGCTTGAATTTAATTTGTTTGTGGATGGTCAAGCCATAGGGCATGGTACAAAAGATATGGTGGTCAGCGGTTTGAGGCCTTTTGAACAATCGGCGATTGACAGCATTGTAGATGAATATAATGCGGTTAAATTAGCCTATGTGAGCTAGCTGTATCAGTTAACTTTTGTTGAGTGGGTTAATTAGGCGAGTCAATTTTTTTCACAATAGCCAAAATACCAAAACGCGGATGATCAAAATAGTGTGATTCATCCGTTTTTATTCGCCGAGTTTCTGTTAATCGGTATAAGGTAACAGGTTCATGAAAACGTTGTGAAAGATTGGTTTGAGTTATCGCTAACGAGTTCATCTCACTCAACTGCAAATCAATGTCTAGGTGTAAAAACCGTCCACGGTGAAAAGTAAGTGTCCCCTCAAGTTGTAAAGGCCCAGTTTGGTGGCTAATTTGTACAGGCTTCCGCTCGCCTTTTTGTTGAAGTGGTTGAACCCACCCCGCATGAGCGATGGGTGTATATGAGGATAGCTTTTCTAACCGATTATAAACCCCGTAAAGTTGTTGTTGGTTGGGTGCTAAAGGCTTAAAGGCTGTATTGCTAGATACATTGCTCAGCCTGATGGCATTGTCAGGTATTTTGAAGGCTGCGCTTGTCCAAGGCTCTAACGTTTGGTTACTCAATGATTTGTTTTCGAAAATGAGGTACTCAATACTGTACCAAGTGCTTGGCTGAGATGAGCTTTCATTGTCGGCAAACGCCTGAATGTTGTATGAAAGCACAATAAGAATTAAAGCATATGAAAATAATCGTGTTGCTGTCATGTTTATTACTTGCTCAATGCGATAGAGTTAATGAGGTCGAGTATAAACTCAACTTTCTCTTCAGTGGTATTAAGTTTTTTACTAAAACGTAATTTTTGAGGTCCATCCAATTTAAAAATTTGTGGTTGTGTTTGGATCAATTCAATTATTTTTGCAGGGTCTATCGATGGGGCATTTGAAAATATTAATCGCCCATTGGATTTGGCAAAATCAATTTTATCAATACCAATACGTTTAGCCTGTTGTTTTATCTCGCTGATACCAAAGAGGCATTTTGTGCTGTCTAGTAGAAGGCCAAAACGATCTATCATCTCGACTTGTAAGTCCCTTAGTTCTTCTGCATCATCTGCACTAGCAATTCGTTTGTACAACACAAGACGTGTGTGAACGTCCGGTAAATAATCATCGGGGATTAATGCGCTGGCAGACAGGTCTATTTCTGGTCCTGTTTCGATACGTTCTTCAAGTTCTGGTTGCTTACCTGATTTTATTGCGGCTACTGCGTTATCCAGTAACTCGGTATATAAGGTAAAGCCAATTTCTTGGATTTCCCCACTTTGGTTGTCGCCCAATAACTCACCCGCACCACGAATCTCCATATCGTGCGTTGATAAGGTAAAGCCAGCACCTAGGTCGGCACTGCTTTGGATTGCATCAATACGTTTTTTTGCATCTTTAGTCATAACACCTTCTGGCGGTACGATCATGTATGCGTATGCACGATGATGAGAGCGGCCAACCCGACCTCTTAATTGATGCAATTGAGATAAACCGAGTTTATCGGCGCGGTTAATAATAATGGTATTGGCATTGGGTAAATCAATACCATTTTCGATAATCGTCGTAGACACCAGTACGTTAAATCGGGCGTGATAAAAGTCGAGCATGATATGCTCTAATTCGCTTTCACGCATTTGCCCGTGTGCTTTTCGAATATTGGCGTCGGGTACTAGTTCTTCAATGTCACGAATAACCCTATCCATTGTAGCAATGTCGTTATGGAGAACGAACAGTTGACCGCCGCGTCTTATCTCACGTTGGCAGGCCTCTTGAATCAGTCCACTATTCCATTCAGATACAAAGGTTTCGATAGCATGTCTATTCGGTGGTGGTGTTGCAATGATGGAAATATCGCGTAATCCAGACATGGCTTGATTAAGTGTTCTGGGTATTGGGGTAGCGGTGAGTGTAAGCATGTCCACTTCAGAGCGCATGGATTTTAAATATTCTTTATGGCGCACGCCAAAGCGTTGTTCTTCATCAATAATCACTAAACCAAGGTTTTTGTAGGTTAATGATTTTTGTAATAATTTATGGGTACCAATAAGAATATCAACTTTCCCTTCGGCGGTATCAGCAATAATTTGATTTTGCTTTTTGCTGCTGACAAACCGTGAAAGTACTTCAATGCGAATGGGCCAATCGGCAAAACGGTCGGAAAAATTCTGATAATGCTGTTGAGCAAGTAAGGTGGTTGGCACTAAAACGGCAGTTTGGTAGTGATTATTGGCACAGGTGAAGGCCGCGCGCATAGCCACTTCTGTTTTACCAAACCCCACATCACCACAAACAACACGGTCCATTGGTTTAGCCAGGCTCATGTCATGTAGTGTTTGTTCAATAGCGGTTGCTTGATCTTCGGTTTCTTCGAACGGAAATGCACGGGCAAAGTTATCGTACTCGGTTGATTCAGTAACCATTGGGCGGCCAGGTTTGGCGGCGCGTCGAGCATGGATGTCTAATAATTCTGCGGCGACATCGCGTGCACGTTTCAGTGCTTTTTTGCGTGCTTTTTCCCACTGATCACTACCCAATCGGTGTAATGGGGCGCTATCCCCTTGGGTGCCCATGTATCGACCAATTAAATTAAGCGATGAAACAGGCACATAGAGTTTATCGCTATTGGCATATTCTAAGGTTAAAAATTCGGTTTCAATCTCGTCTACAACTAAGTGCTTTAAGCCGATGTATCGACCAACACCATGTTCTTGGTGAACAACAGGGGAGCCGATTTCAAGGTCGGCTAAGCTGTTAAATACATTTTCAAGTCGTTGGTTAGAGGAGGACCGTCTGCGTCTACGTTGTTGAACACGTGTGCCTAATAGGTTGTTTTCCGTAATGATGCTGACGGTAGAGGAGCTAAGGCCTTCATCTATCGGTGCAACGACAATGCAGGGGGATACATCGTTTTGAACAAACGTCGCCCAATCTTCAACGAGGGTAGGGCGTACATTTAGTTTTTGTAGTTGCTGACGCATTGATTCACGATGCCCCGCAGACTCCGCAACAAACAAAGTTTTATGTTTTTGTTTGTTTAATAAGTCTAATAAAGGGTGTGCCTGGTCATTTTTATCGGTATTGATTAAGGCTGTTTTTTCTGTTTCATGGATGTCACTTTGTAATGAAGCAGAGGGGTAGTTGGCCATTCTTTGTTGCAGGCTCTCTAAGTCGTGAAACAGTAATTCTGGGCGTAATGCCGGGCGATCAATATCACGTTGCCTGTGTTGAAATCGCTCAATGACCTGTGTGGCAAATGTTTCTCCAGCAGCTAAGATATCACCGTGCAAGATGAGAGTGGCCTTCGGGATGTAATCAAAAAATGATTCGGTATGTTCTACAAATAAGGGCAAATAGTTTTCTATACCATTAGGGATATTACCTTTAGAGACTTGTTGATATAAGGTGTTCTTATCAGACACATTTGGGAACTGGTCTCTAAATTGTTGGCGAAAAAGTTGAATGCTTTTGTCATTAATAGGGAATTCTCTTGCGGGAAATAGTTGAATGGAGTCAACTTTATCAATGGAGCGTTGGGTTTCGGTGTCAAACGTACGGATGGACTCTACTTCATCATCAAACAAATCAATTCTATAGGGCTTTTTGCTGCCCATTGGGAACATGTCTAAAATAGCCCCTCGAACGGAGTATTCACCATATTCATGAACAGAGTGCACATTCTGGTAGCCTAATTTATCTAGATTTAGGCAGGTTTTTTCAATATTGAATTGTTGACCTGTTGAGAGTGAAAAGCACTCATTTAAAAGTTGATCACGTGGCGCTAACCGTTGTAGTAAGCAAGCGGTGGTGACAATGAGTATGCCTTTATTTAGGCTTTGCAGTTTGTATAAAGTCGCTAGCCTTTCAGAAATAATTTCGCCTAGAGGAGAAAAGCTATCATAAGGTAAGACTTCCCAGTCTGGAAAATAAATAACCGGCAAAGGCGTGGTTAGAAAAAAAGGAACTTCTCGTTCTAATCTCAGTGCCGATTGGGTATCTGAACAAATAACCACCAGTAATTGCTCCGACTCCATTCCTGCATTTGCGATGGTTAAGGCATCAGAGCATCCTTCGAATTTTCCCCAAGAAATGGATTGTGTGGATTTTGTAGGTAGGTTTGGCATAGCTGAATAGACGAAAAAAATGGAAAAAATAAAAGAATTATTTTCTCATAAACAAAACAAGGGGTGTATTTCATTTGGCTTAAATAAAGCGCTAAGTGGAAATAGTTAGGTTGACTGGTTGAGACAGTGCCTTTTGATCATGCCAGCCAGTTAGTGGATGGTTAGCTCGTGTGTAATGTATAGAGTAGGGCTGTGTGTTCAATAAGAATAAGGGGTGTTATTGAGCACCTTAATCTAAAGCAAAGACGGTGAGACCACAGTGGTTATATGCTTTATGAGGGTTTTCTCGTACAGGTATAAAGTCAAATTACAATATAGGTAATTGATTTATAAGTGACTTTAGCCTTTGCCGATTATTTTAAAGTGCTTTTTTTGGCTTGTTAACAACACTATGAATAACAAGGTTGTGTTCAAAATAAACAGAAAATTTGACATATTGCCATCGGGTAATCGGTGGTTCGCCAACAGTAGGGTATATTCTTATGGGGTTGCCAAATTGAGAGATCACGGTATCCATTGATTGCCCATTTTTGGGTCTCAATAAGCCGGCTGGCGTGTTCGCTGGTTCCTTGTTAATCACGTCAATAAGTAAAACGTCAGCATGAGTGATCAATGGTGTGAAACAAAAAATGCTGGCTAAAATGATTTTTTTAAACGTCATGTTGATATCCCTATATGTTTTCTAGCATTAATATATCACCTCTTGATGAAATGTTGATAATTCTCTAGACAGTAAGTTAGGTTTACAAATTAAATATATGATCTAATTCGCACCTATGTTTAAACCACTCGAAATTTTTATTGGCCTGCGTTATACACGAGCAAAACAACGTTCGGGGTTTATATCGTTTATTAGCATGACATCTATGTTGGGTGTCGCGCTAGGTGTGATGGCGCTAATTACAGTACTATCGGTGATGAACGGGTTTGAGGCGCAATTACGTGAAAAGATTTTAGGGATGGCGTCCCATGTCACCATTTCTGAATACTACAATGCATTGCAAGACTGGCAAGTCTTAGGTGATACATTAAGTGAAACTGATGATGTGGCTGGCTGGGCACCATTTGTAAGAGCGGAAGTAATGTTAAGTGCTAATCAACGAGTCAGCGGCAGCTTGTTAAGGGGTGTGTTACCCGGGCAAGAAGATGAAGTGTCTGATATTAACCAGAAAATGGTTGAAGGTCGTTTGGAATTATTAAAACCAAAGGAGTTTGGTATAGTCCTTGGGTCGGAATTAGCTCGTTATTTACGTGTGGGTGTGGGTGATAAAGTGACTGTCATCACACCACAAGTTACACCGACGCCAGCAGGTATATTGCCTAGATTGCGTCGCTTTACGGTTGTCGGTGAGTTTGAAGTGGGCATGTATGAGTACGATCGAAATTTAGCCTTTATTCATCTTGATGATGGTTCAAAACTGTTACGTTTAAACAAAGGCGTGACAGGGGTTAGGGTGAAGTTGCATGACCTGTTTCAAGCGCCTGTTGTAACCGGCAAAATTGCGCAAACACTGACACCGAATTACAGTATTTCTAATTGGACGATGGAACACAGTAATTTCTTTAAGGCGATTAAAACTGAAAAGCGCGTGATGTTTATCATATTGATGTTAATTGTCGCTGTTGCGGCATTTAATATTGTGTCGACGTTAGTAATGGTCGTCACGGATAAACAGTCTGAAATTGCCATTTTAAGAACACTGGGGTTAACACCTCGCTCTGTGATGGGTGTGTTTATGGTTCAAGGTACATTAATTGGTCTGATTGGCACCCTTGTTGGCGTGGCTGCAGGTGTTGGTTTGGCGTTAAATGTTGAAATGATCGTGCATACCATTGAGCAATTCTTTCATGTTCAGTTCTTACCCGCTGATATCTATTACATTAGTGAGTTACCGTCAAAATTAGTTTGGTCGGATGTGACCACCATAGCGACGTATTCATTTTTATTATCTTTTGTTTCAACGCTTTACCCTGCTTGGCAGGCGTCACGAGTGAACCCTGCGGAGGCATTACGGTATGAATAATGACGTTTTTTTAAGTTGTTCAGGACTGACCAAAACGTTTGGTGAAAAAGACCTGATTGTACCTGTGCTCAAAGGGATTGATTTAAGCCTAAAGCAGGGCGATCGAGTTGCTATTATGGGGTCGTCCGGTTCGGGTAAAAGCACCTTGTTGCATTTGTTAGGGGGGCTAGATCAACCGACCTCAGGTGAAGTGATGATGAATGGCGTAAACCTGACCACACTCACAGAAGTGGAGCGTTCATCATTAAGAAATAAATGTTTAGGGTTCGTGTATCAGTTTCATCATTTGCTGGCAGAGTTTAGTGCCTTGGAAAATGTGGCGATGCCTTTGTTGATAGGTGGCGAGAGTGTTGCACTTGCCCAAGAAAAAGCAGACGAGATGCTCAAGCAGGTAGGCTTAGAAAGTAGGATAAAGCACCGTTATGGTGAATTGTCTGGTGGTGAACGGCAGCGTGTTGCTATTGCGCGTGCGTTAGTTACACAACCAGCTTGTGTCTTGGCAGATGAGCCAACGGGTAATTTGGATAAAAAAACAGCCGAGCAAATTTATGAATTAATGTTGGAGTTGAATCAACGCCTCAATATTAGTTTGCTGTTAGTGACACATGATCATGAGTTAGCAAATAAAATGGATAGGGTTTTAACGCTTGATGATGGAATGCTTACGAGCTAACCATTTTTTGATAACAGCAAGTCTCCAAATAATACGAGCAAGAACATAGCCGACGGCAGATGTTGCAGAACCCAATATAAAACAACCAAGTAAAAAAGGCTTCCAGCTAGCCCCCAAAGTGTCGAGAATAAAGGCTACTGAAAATGAAAATTCATGGGCCTCTATTGGGACTTCCATAAGGGTCGCACCAACCGAGTATGCGGCATAAAAAAGAGGGGGCATGGTGACCGGGTTACTGACCCAAACGGTGGCAACAGAAACCGGTAGGTTAACCTGTAAAAAAATGGCTGCCGCTGCGGCAATTAACATTTGTGTGGGTAAGGGAATAAAAGCAATAAATAGACCTGTCGCAATCGCCCCTGCAAAAGAGCGGCGGTTAAGGTGCCACAAGTTTTGATTATGTAATAAGCTACCAAAGACCTTTAGGTGTTTGTGTTCCTTTATCGATGTATTGTTGGGGAAGTATTTTTTAATGAATCTTTTTGGCATGTGACGATAAAAACAGCTTAAATTTAAGATACCTTTGTTTGATTGGGCTTAATAATCAAGGGTGGAAAAGTCATAACGATGGGTGCTTGTGAGTTGACCAAGCAAGCCAAGTGTAGCAGAGCATGGATGCGGCTAAATGAATAAATTTCAACAAATGACGTTGTTTTTTTGCATAGGCATTTTACCGGTGCAATTGTTAATCGCCTTACCACCAATATACATTTTAATTTTAGCCTTTTTTGTTGCATTAGGGGTATATAAGTGGGCCAAATGGTTGAGTTTTTTATTGTTTGGTTTTGTTATGGCTACTGGGTACGCTGCTTGGATAAACAATAATGGTTTGCCAAGAGACTTAGAGTCTAAAGAAGTACTGATAAGTGGCCAAGTCATTGGCCTGCCAATACAAACCGATCGCTCAACTGGCTTTTTGTTTAAGGTGGATAAGGTGCTAAGCCCTGCTAATATCGTTGCCTTCCCAACAAAAATTAGACTCAATTGGTATAACCTAGATAAACAAGTGCGCTCTGCTGAAAGGTGGCAGTTATTAGTAAAGCTAAAAAGACCGCATGGGTTGATAAATCCACATGGGTTTGATTTTGAAAAATGGCTATTTCAGCAACAAATAGGAGCAACCGGTTATGTTCGAAAAAGCACTAACAATCAACGGATGGGTGAAGCTTCTCGTTGGGCTATTGGTTACTGGCGAGAATCGTTAAAAAAATATTTAGAGGAGGCGCTTAATGAGCAACAACAGGCCGGTATTATCAATGCCTTAGTGTTGGGCGATAGGCAATCTATTACGCCTGGTGAGTGGCGCGTTTTTCGGCAAACTGGGACTTCCCATTTGATAGCTATCTCGGGTTTGCATATTGGTTTGGTAAGTGCTTTATTTTTTGGCGTTGTTCGCTGGTTTGTACTTAGACTGCCAACTCTACGTGGGAGCGCGACTCGCTGTGCGATTATTGTAAGCATAGCAGCAGCAACTGGGTATGCAGCGTTGGCGGGGTTCTCTATTCCAACGCAAAGAGCTCTCATTATGTTGGTGGTGATAATGGGAGGTGTTTTTTGGCAACGACATTACAATCCTTTCCATGTGATTTCAATGGCTTTGCTGGCGGTGTTAATTTACGACCCTTTGGCGCCTATGTCGGTTGGTTTTTGGTTGTCGTTTTGCGCGGTTTTTATCATTCTGCATGCTGTGGTAGGGCGTATGGAAAAAGTTGGTTTTATAAAACAGTTATTGTATGCCCAGTGGTGGGTGTCGATTGGTTTGATGCCATTGGTGCTGTATTTTTTTCATGAAGTTTCATTGGTTGCGCCGTTGGCTAATATTGTTGCCATACCGTTTGTAAGTTTTGCTATTGTTCCAATGTTAATTATTGCGTTGTTAATCGCATTGATAGCCCCATCTGCAGGTGCTTATGCCTTAAAGTTTTCAGCGTTGTTAATAGATGTTTTATGGCAGTTTTTAGAGGCTCTCGCTTCAGTAGACTATTCAACCTTAATGATGCCGGAGGTATCCATTTTTGCCTGTATTACCGCAATGGTGGGTGTTGTGTTTTTATTGATGCCTAAAGGTTTTATTCCTAAGCCTTTAGTATGTGTTCTTTTTTTGCCGGTGTTGTTTCCAATACATGAGAAAAGTTTAGCTTATGGCGAGTTTAAGCTGGTTTTACTGGATGTGGGTCAGGGTTTATCGGCGGTTGTTCATAGCGCAGATAATACCTTGGTATTTGACACAGGCGCTAAATATAGCGAAAAGAGCGATTTGGCATCTCGAGTTCTTGTTCCATATTTGAATTCGGTTAGAACAAAACAAATAAAACAATTAATTATTAGCCATGGGGATAATGATCACGCAGGTGGCGCGCAAACCGTTTTAAATACCTTTGATGTTAATCGCCTTTATACCAGTGTTCCTGAACTATTTAAGGGGTATAACCCTTTGCATTGTGAAAATACTATCAGTTGGCATTTGAATGGTGTTTTATTTGAATTTATAAACCCTTCTGCGGATAACTTATTTGAAGGGAATAATGCATCTTGCGTGTTAAAGGTCAGTTCAGTAAATGGCAGCGTTTTATTAACTGGCGATATCGAAAAAAGCGCGGAATATTCATTGTTGCAATATAAAGGGCATCAATTGAAAGCAGATGTAATGATTGCCCCTCATCATGGTAGTACTACATCTTCTAGTGAAAAATTTATAAAGGCTGTTGATCCTGATGTTGTTTTGTTTCCAGTTGGTTATAAAAACCGGTTTGGGTTTCCAAAGCAGGAGGTTATCGAGCGATATGAAAAACAAGGTAGTCGTCGATTAGATACGGCTCGTCATGGTGCAATTATAGTACGTTTCTACAATCATCAAGGTCCTCGAATAGAAAGTGTTAGAGAGCAAACGGCTAAGTTTTGGAATTGGAGACATTAAAAAATTTTAACGGGTTGTAAAGGTGAATAGAGTTTAAAAATACAGTAATATGACAGCGTAATTAAATTATTGAAAATTGAGGGTGCTGTGCTAGAAATTTTGATGTCAGGTGGTTGGTTAATGGTTCCAATTATTGCGTGTTCAATTGTTTCATTGGCGATAATTGGTGAACGTTTCTGGTCATTAAATAGTGAGAAAATACTCCCGCGTGAACTGGTTTCTTCTGTATGGTCTTTACATAAGGCTAACCAGTTGGATAACAGCAAAGTGAGAAGCCTCTCGAATAGCTCACCCCTTGGTCGTGTCTTAGCGGCGGGCATTATTAATCAATCTCATGGCCGCGAAATTATGCGTGAAAGCATAGAAGAAGTAGGGCGCCAAGTAGCACACGAGCTTGAAAGGTATTTAAACTCTCTTGGTACAATTGCGTCAATTACACCCTTATTAGGCCTATTAGGCACCGTTATCGGGATGATTAATGTTTTTGCTGCTATTACAGCAAATGGTGTGGGGGACCCTACTGTATTGGCGGGGGGTATTTCTCAAGCATTAATCACAACGGCTTCGGGGATGTCTGTGGCGATTCCTTCATTAATGTTTTATCGCTATTTTAGGGGTAAGGTTGATGAGTTGGTGATAAAAATGGAAAGTGAGGCGCTTAAGTTGGTTGAAATGATGCACGGGGAACGTGAGTAAACCAGATGAATTTTAAGCGTAAAAACAGAGAAGGTTTTGATCTTAATTTAACCCCTCTAATAGATGTCGTTTTTTTATTATTGATCTTCTTCATGGTCACAACAACGTTTGATCGTGAAACACAGTTAAAAATTGAATTACCGCAAGCCTCTGGTGAGCAAAAGCAAGCGACTAAAACCTTAGAGGTCAGTATTGATTCAAAAAGTCGTTTTTTTATTAACGACAAAGAGCTCGTCAACTCAGGCTTGGAGACTATCAAGAAAGCATTAAAGCAGGCTGCGGGAGATCAAAAGAACCCACCTTTGTTAATTAGTGCAGATGGTCAAGCGACACATCAATCGGTGATTACGGTATTAGATGCCGCTGGTCAGTTAGGTTTTGTAAATATTACTTTTGCGGCGAACCAGCCTGTGCCAAAGCAATAACGTAGTTTAACGTTTTATGAGTCATAAAATAAGTCGGTTTATTGATAGTATGTGGTATGGGCAACGCCCTGTTGCCCTATTGTTCGTTCCATTATCATGGTTGTTTGGGGTCATTGTTAAGCTACGTGCTTGGCTCTATAAAAAAGGCTGGTTAAGGTCAACTTGTTTAAATGTGCCGGTTATTGTGGTCGGTAATATTACCGTCGGTGGAACTGGTAAAACGCCTATCGTGATTTGGGTAGCCGAACTGTTAAAGTCTGCTGGCTATAAGCCGGGCGTTATTAGTCGTGGTTATGGTGGTATCGCATCTAGTTGGCCCCAGCAAGTACGAGAGGACAGCGACTCAAGAGTGGTCGGTGATGAGGCAAAAATATTAGCAAGACGAACGCAATGCCCGGTGGCGGTAGGGCCTAGCCGAGCGGATAGCGCACAAGCGTTAATAGACCACCATCACTGCGATATTATTATCTCAGATGATGGGCTTCAGCATTATGCATTGCAACGAGATATTGAAATTGCCGTAGTTGATGGGGAGCGTCGCTATGGTAATCGTTATTTACTGCCCGCTGGGCCATTGCGTGAACCTGTCGAGCGATTAGAATCAGTTGATTTTATTGTCTGTAATGGGCTTGCAAATAAGCATGAATACCCATTGAGGGTAGATGGCAGTGGGGCGGTAATGCTAGTGGATGAGTCTGAACGACTTGATTTGCAGAGCTTTAGAGCAGCAGAATGTCACGCGATAGCGGGTTTAGGTAACCCCTCTCGATTCTTTTCACATTTAAAGAAATTTAACCTTTCTTTTGAACCACATATTTTTCCAGATCACTATAAGTACACCGAAAAAGATATAAACTTTAATGATGAAAAGCAGGTGCTGATGACCGAAAAAGATGCTGTGAAATGTACGCATATGGCGACTAGAAAACACTGGTATGTGCCAATCAAAGCGCAAATGACACAGAATTTTGGCTTAACGTTATTATCATTGATAAAAGAGAAAATAAATGGATAAGAAACTACTGGAAATATTGGCGTGCCCCTCTTGTAAGTCGAGTTTGGTGTACGTACAAGAGGAACAAGAATTAGTGTGTATACCGTGCCGGCTTGCTTATACGGTCCGCGATGATATTCCGATTATGTTGATTAATGAGGCGAGGGAGCTGAGCGCTGATGAGGCAGACGCGCTGAGGTCATGAAATGGTGAATACCTTTAAAGTTGTAATTCCTGCCCGTTATGGTTCATCTCGGCTGCCCGGCAAACCACTATTAAAGATAGCTGGAAAAGAGATGATCTTACATGTTTGCGAGAAGGCCTCCTTAGCGGGAGCGCAAGAAGTTGTCGTGGCAACGGATGATGAGCGTATTGTCGACTGTGTTAAACAAGCCGGCTTTAATGCGGTGATGACATCTGCAAAACATACCAGTGGCACAGAACGTTTAGCCGAAGTCGCGAATACACTGCAATGGAAGGATGACACGGTAGTGGTAAATTGCCAAGGTGATGAACCGCTAATCCCACCAGAATTAATCAAGCGAGCTGCAATAGCGTTAATGGAGCAAGAGGTGGCTCAAGTAGCTAGTTTATGCGCCCCTATCTTTGAATTGGCAGAAGTTTTTAACCCGAATGCGGTAAAAGTGGTTCGTGATGCAAAGGGGTATGCACTGTATTTTAGCCGAGCCCCTATTCCCTGGGATCGTGATGCATTTCCTGTTAAAGCAGGCAGTGGCCAAGGTGAGCATTTTAGACACATCGGTATTTATAGTTATACCGCCGGCTTTTTGAGGCGTTATATTACATGGCCTGTATGTGCACTTGAACAAATTGAATCGCTTGAACAGCTGAGGATTTTGTACCAAGGCGAGAGAATTATCGTGCCTGCGGTAGAGAAAGTGCCTGAAGCTGGAGTGGATACACAGGCTGATTTAGATAGAATTAATGCCTTATTGAGCGTGTAATAACAACGCATAATATTATACGTGGAGCTGTTTCTAGCTCTTGAGTGCCTAAAAAGGTTCAAATTTATAAGCCGTATACGCATGTTGTCGTGTAGTTCCAGATCAATCGCAAAACCGTGCTGATGTGTAACTCATTTGCTGGTTGAGAAGTAAACTGTCGTGAATTTTGGTCGATGACCATCTCAGTGCTAATATAAAGCGAATGGCATGCTTATTAGAATGATTGAATTTGTAACTAGTTAGCAATGTGTTTTCGCTATTTGTATAAATTTAAACGATTAATTAGTTTTCAAGGTGATATGGAAGCAATAAAAGTACTCTTTATTTGCATGGGTAATATTTGCAGGTCCCCGACTGCTCATGGTGTTTTTCGAGAAATGGTCAAGGCAAAAGGGTTTCAGCATTCAATTCATGTGGACTCGGCTGGGACGCATGCTTATCACATCGGTAAAAGTCCTGATCCAAGGTCAGTACAAGCGGCGCATGAACGTGGCATTGATTTGCACGATTTAAAAGCACGACAGTTAGATGATTATGATTTTGAAGAGTTTGATTATTTGCTGGTGGCAGACAAAGATAACTACTATTTAACTTTAGAATCGTGCCCGAAAGAGCACCGGCATAAGATTAAATTTATATTGGACTTTGCAACACGCACATCGCTTAAGGAAGTGCCTGACCCATATTATGGTCAAGGAAATGGTTTTGAGCGAGTATTAGATTTGATTGAGGATGCTTGTGAAGGTTTGATGCTGGAATTGGAAGAAAAGCTGACGCGTTAACCTTGATTTAAGAGCATTTGTAAGACGAACTTACTGCCAAAATAAGCTAACATCAAAGCAAAGTAACCACCATAGGTCCACTTAACTGCCTTTTGTCCACGCCAGCCAAAAAAATATCGGCCACCTAATAATGCGGCAAATAAAACCCAAGCAATAATTGATAGGAAGGTTTTATGAACTAAATGTTGGGCAAAAATATCATCAAGAAAAATAAAGCCACTTGCAAGAGCAAAGGTTAACAAAAGCATACCTAAAAAGATGGTTCTAAACAGTAGGCTTTCCATCAGTTGCATAGGCGGCAAACAATTGATTAATCGACTTGGGTGACGGTTATGCAATTGTTTTTCTTGAAGCGAAAGCAGAATGGATTGAAACGCGGCAACAGTTAATAAGCTGTACGATAAAACGGATAAAATGATGTGCGCTTGTAAACCACCATCTAGGTTGCTAGTTGGTAAGGGTGGTGATGCATTATTAAAGTTTAGTAAAACAGCGAGCGCAGAAAAAGGAAAAATAATAATCGATAGAGTCTCTATAGATTGATTTGCTGCTGAGATAATAAATAATAAACCGATCACCAAAAAAACCAATGAAAGCATGCTAAATAAATCGTTGGCAATAATTTGGTTGACGCTATAGCTATGGGCAACCAGTGATGTATGTATAACAATGGCTAAAATAGCAGAGATTAAGACCCATTGACGTTGGCTCTTAAACGTAGGCTCCGTGCTGTTTAGATTAACAACAATAAGGCAGGCGCCAATAATGTATAAAAGGGCGCTAACAACGGTTAAGGTATTAAAAATCGTAAGGGAAAAAAGCATAAACGATAGTGTGTCATAAAGCACCGTTTGGTAGAAGTACTGATGTTCAAAATTATCTCTTTATCTGACTTTTAAGCTATAAAATCAACTGCACAGGACGTAAAGACGTGCGAAAATACCGCTAATACATTTTTAAGGTAATAATCATGTTTGATAACTTAACAGACCGTCTTAATGCCACCTTTAAAAATATCCGGGGGCAAGGGCGTTTAACAGAAGACAATATTCAAGAGACAATGCGCGAGGTCAGAATGGCCTTGTTGGAAGCAGATGTCGCTCTTCCAGTCGTTAAAGCCTTTACTGATACAGTTAAGCAAAAAGCGTTAGGTCAAGAGGTGATGCAAAGTCTGTCACCTGGTCAAGCGTTGCTCAAAATTGTTAATGACGAATTAGTTAAAACGATGGGCGATGGCAATGAGTCATTAAACCTGTCGGCTACTCCACCGGTCGTCATTTTGATGGCTGGTTTGCAAGGGTCAGGTAAAACCACAACGGTTGCTAAATTGTCTCGTCTGTTAATGGAGCGCCACAAAAAATCAGTAATGGTAGTTAGTGCTGATGTGTATCGCCCTGCTGCAATTGATCAGCTACAAACATTAGCGACAGAAGTAGGGGCGGGTTTTTACCCAAGTTCAGCCGACCAAAAACCAGTTGATATTGTCAATAACGCAATTGCACAAGCAAAAAAGGAATTTAGCGATGTGTTGATTGTTGATACGGCGGGTCGTTTACATGTGGATGATGAAATGATGAATGAAATTCGTCAGGTTCATATGGCTGCTAATCCTGCTGAAACACTTTTTGTTGTCGATAGTATGACCGGGCAAGATGCCGCAAATACGGCAAAGGCATTTAATGATGTGTTGCCGTTGACGGGGGTCGTGTTAACTAAAACAGATGGTGATGCAAGAGGCGGTGCTGCCTTATCTATTCGTCAAATAACAGGTAAGCCGATTAAGTTTTTAGGGGTTGGTGAAAAAATAGATGCTTTAGAGCCTTTCCACCCTGATCGAGTGGCTTCACGCTTGTTAGGTATGGGCGATGCGTTAAGTTTAGTTGAAGAGATTGAACGCAAAGTTGATAAAAACAAAGCTGAGAAGTTAGCTAAAAAAATTCAAAAAGGTAAAGGGTTTGATTTAGACGATTATAAAGATCAATTAAGTCAAATGATGGAAATGGGTGGTATGAGTGCAATGATGGATAAAATTCCTGGTATGTCGAATGTTCCCCAAAATGTGAAAAGCCAAGTCAATGATAAAGAGTTTACAAGACAAATTGCATTAATTAACTCCATGACCAAAAAGGAAAAAATATTTCCAACTTTGATTAATGGTTCAAGAAGAAAGCGAATTGCGGCAGGTGCAGGCTTACAAGTTCAAGATGTTAATAAACTTATGAAACAGTACAAGCAGGCACAAAAAATGATGAAAAAAATGTCAAAAGGCGGCATGGCTAAAATGATGCGTGGATTGAAAGGCCAGATGGGGCAAGGGCAAGGTTTCCCTTTCCAATAACTGCAAAGGCATCGAATTTTATTAATTATTAGGTGGAATAATGAAAAAAACTTCACCAAATTAAATAATTCGCGTAAAATTAACGAGTTAACCTAATTAAGATTTATAAAACAGAATTTAAGGAAAATAAATGGTAAAGATACGTCTTTCAAGAACTGGCGCGAAAAAACGTCCTTTCTATCACGTTGTTGTTGCAGATAGTCGCAGAAGTCGCGATGGTCGATACATCGAAAGAGTGGGTTATTACAACCCAAGAGCTACTGGTGGCGAAGTTCGTTTAACACTCGATACTGATCGTGTAGACCATTGGGTTGCTCAAGGCGCCCAAACAAGCGAGCGTGTTGCAAAGCTTGTAAAAGAGGCTGCTGAAACTGCCGCTTAAAGGTGACACAAGTAACAAAAAAAGAACAAATACAGAAAGAAAGCAGCTGGCTAAAACTAGGGAATATCTCTGGTGTGTTTGGCGTTAAAGGCTGGTTAAAGGTCTACGCAAACACAGATAAAAAAGAAAATATACTATCTTACCAACCTTGGTATATAGAGCGAAACAAGGTTCGTAAGCAAGTTAAAATAAAAGCAGGTAAGCCACACGGAAAAACAATCATCGTCCAATTAGAGGATGTTGATGATAGAAATGAGGCTGAATTGTGGGTTGGTTCTGATATTTATATTAAGCCAGATCAGTTGCCAACCTTAGAGAAAGGTGAGTATTACTGGTCTGACCTGATTGGTTTGAAAGTTGTCTCAACAAAAGGAGATGATTTTGGAATGATTGATCATTTGCTTGAAACCGGAGCGAATGACGTTATTGTTGTTAAGGGAGATAAAGAGCGGTTAATCCCTTATGTTACAGGCCAGGTAGTAAGGTCTGTTGATTTGGAAGCGCAACAGATGGTTGTTGATTGGGAGTTAGACTTTTAACGTCCATGCGTTTTGATGTTATAACGTTATTTCCTGAGTTGTTTGAACAAGCGGCATCTATGGGTGTTGTTGGTAAAGCGATAGACGCTGGTAAGGTGCAGTTAAAAACGTGGAATCCTAGGGATTTTACGAAAGATGTACACCGAACGGTAGATGATCGCCCTTTTGGGGGAGGTCCTGGCATGGTGATGAAGGTCGAACCGTTGAAAAAAGCAATACAAACAGCGGTAAGACAGATTGATAAGCCATCAAAGGTGATTTATTTAAGTCCTCAGGGGCGAAAACTAGATCAACAAGGTGTTGAATATTTGGCTGAATTCTCACATCTAGTGTTGTTGGCGGGTCGGTATGAAGGTGTTGATGAAAGGCTGCTAGAAGATTATATCGATGAAGAATGGTCGATTGGTGATTTTGTACTGAGTGGTGGTGAGTTACCTGCATTGGTATTGATAGATGCAGTGTCTAGGAGCTTACCAACGGTGTTAGGGCACGAATGTTCGGCTGTTGAAGACTCGTTTGTTGAGGGTTTGTTAGATCACCCTCACTATACGCGACCAGATGAGTTTGAAGGAAAGTCAGTACCAAGTGTGTTGTTAAGTGGGCACCATGAAAAAATTGCTCAATGGCGAGAAAAACAGCGGTTAGGAAAAACGTGGCAAAAACGACCTGACTTATTAGACAAAATTGTCTTAAATAAGCACCAACAGTCGTTACTTGACGAGTTTATAAAAGAATCAAATAATCAAAGAGTTAAAACTAAGGAATAAAAAATGAGTAATATAATTGCACAAATTGAAGCAGAACAAATGACTAATGAATTGCCTGCATTTAGTTCAGGTGATACGGTCGTTGTGAAGGTTAAAGTTAAAGAAGGCACCACAGAGCGTATTCAGGCGTTTGAAGGGATTGTGATTGCAAAACGTAATCGTGGCGTAAATTCAGCATTTACAGTTCGTAAAATCTCACACGGCGAAGGTGTTGAGCGTGTTTTTCAAACATATAGTAAATTGATTGCTGGTGTTGAAGTGAAAAGACGTGGTTCAGTTAGACGTGCGAAACTTTATTATCTTCGTGAGTTACGTGGTAAAGCGGCTCGTATTAAAGAAAAGCTATAGCATTATATTTAAAGTAACTAAGTTGCTTTAATGACGATTAGTTAATCGTTAGCAGACACATAAAAAAAGGCCGATGTACTGGCCTTTTTTTATGCATGTGGTTTATGTGAATTAGCTGAGTTTTTATTGATATGATATGTTTTTTAATAGCTGAAAGGCCTGCTGCTTGAGTGATAAAGAATATATTGTTTCATTTCTTGATAACATATGGGTTGAATATGGCCTAAGTGATAATACTTTAGCGGCGTATAAAACTGATTTAACATCTTTTTCTAGTTGGTTACTTAAACAGCGTAAGAGCTTCTTGACAATAGAGTCATCGGATATATCTTCGTACCTAGCCGATCGATTAGCCCAGGGGGTCTCGGCTCGCTCTTCAGCGCGTTTTTTATCTAGTTTAAAACGTTTCTATTCTTACTTAATACGTGAGGCTGTGATAACCGAAGACCCCACTGCGATAATTGATGCGCCAAAGCTTGCTAGAAGTTTGCCATCAACCTTATCTGAAGCAGATGTAGAGGGCCTGTTAAACGCACCAGATACTTCTACGGCGCTGGGGTATAGAGATCGGGCAATGCTTGAATTACTGTATGCAAGTGGTTTGAGGGTTACTGAGTTAGTGGGCTTGACGCTATCAGAAATAAATTTTAGACAGGGGCTAGTTAGAGTAACTGGTAAAGGCAATAAGGAACGTTTAGTCCCAGTCGGTGAAGAAGCGTTGGATTGGTTGCAAACGTTTATTGTGCGATGGCGTTTAGATATTTTAGGTGACAAAAAAGCGGACGTTGTGTTCCCAACTAATCGTGGCGGAGGGATGACGCGTCAGGCTTTTTGGTACATCATCAAACGTTATGCGGCGAAAGCAGATATTCATAAAGATATTTCACCACATACGTTGCGTCATGCTTTCGCTACATATTTGTTAAATCATGGAGCAGATTTGCGAGTTGTTCAGTTATTGCTTGGTCACAGTGACTTGTCAACAACACAAATTTATACCCATATTGCTAAAGAACGTTTAAAAGATATCCACGAACGGTTTCACCCTAGAGGTTAAAAAGTTAACGCCGCTGGTATGCTTTTTATCTTTAAACGTGTTTAATACCATCACATATGAATAAAGAAGGTGTTGTAGATGAATAAGGTTTTGCTTGGTTGGTTTTTATTAGCGTGTTGTAGTGCACCGGTTTTGGCAGATGAGGCTTCTGTTGTTACAGGCTTATCTAAAGTGATACCAAATATTACGGATAACCATGTTTCTAAAACACCTATAGAGGGTCTGTATCAGGTATTGATAGGGGCTAGGGTTGTTTATGCATCTGAGGATGGACGGTATATTCTTCAAGGTGAAATGGTTGATTTAGTCAGTCGTGAAAATATGACAGATTCTGCGTTAAAAACTGCTCGTCAATCAGAGATGGCAAAGATAGATGAAAAAAAGATGATTGTTTTTCCGGCTAAAAATGAAAAACATGTTATTACCATTTTTTCAGATATTGACTGTGGTTATTGCCGAAAACTACATGCCGAAATCAACGATTATACGGATGCTGGAATGACCGTACGCTATATGTTTTTCCCACGTTCGGGTCCAAATACAGAGTCTTACCATAAAGCGGTGTCGGTCTGGTGTGCAAAGGATAGAAATAAAGCGTTAACAGATGCAAAATTAAACAACAAAGTGGTTGATAAAACGTGTGAAAACCCAGTTGATGAGCACATGAGAATCGCGCAAGTTTTCGGTGTTACTGGTACACCGGCTATCATTGCTGATGATGGCACCATGGTGCCAGGCTTTGTTCCGGCTAACGATTTGATTCAGCACTTAGGCTGGTAATTAATTCGTTAAAGACTTTAACTGATACAAGGCCTCTAGCGCTTCTTTGGGGCTTAAATCATCGGGTGACAGCTGTTCAATAAAATCAGTAGTGGCTTGGTTATTAGCCGTGTTGAAAATATCAAATTGCGTATGCGTTTGTGTGGGCTTTTCAAAGTTGCTTTGCTGGTTTTCAAGGCTTGCCAGTTTTAGGCGAGCATTGCTGATAACTGTTTTAGGCACGCCTGCTAAAGCGGCAACTTGTAGTCCGTAGCTTTGATTGGCTGCACCGTCTTTAACGGCATGTAAAAAGACAATGTGGTCGCCGTGCTCAATAGCATCTAAGTGAACATTTTTGGCTGTGGGGGCTGACTCGGGCAGAGATGTCATTTCAAAATAATGCGTGGCAAATAAGGTGAACGGTTGAGTTTTATTTGCCAGATAATCAGCACATGCCCAAGCCAGTGAAAGGCCATCAAAAGTACTGGTTCCTCGGCCAATTTCATCCATCAAAACTAAGCTTTTGTCACTGGCGTTATGCAAGATATTAGCTGTTTCCGACATCTCTACCATAAAGGTTGAGCGCCCACTGGCAAGATCGTCAGTTGCTCCAATACGCGTAAAAATTTGATCAATAGGGCCAAAATGGGCCTCTGATGCCGGAATGTAACACCCAATGTGTGCCATCAGCGTTAATAAGGCTATTTGCCTCATATAAGTTGATTTTCCGCCCATATTTGGCCCCGTAATAATGAGCATTTTTTGGCTAGAATTTAGTTCAATATCATTAGCAATAAACGGCGTGTCGATAACACTTTCTACAATAGGGTGCCGGCCTTGTTTGATTGATATGCCAGCAGTATTACTTAAAGAAGGTTGATTAAAATTTAAAGTGGCAGCACGTTCTGCGAAATTTGTTAGTAAGTCTATCTCAGCAAGCGCTTCAGCACATGATTGTAATGCGCTAAGTTTTGGAGCCATGCTTAAAAGTAGGGCGTTATATAGCTCTTTTTCATAAGATAAAGCTTGTTCTTTTGCATGCAATACTTTGTCTTCAAATGTTTTTAGTTCAGGCGTAATATAGCGTTCAACATTTTTTAGGGTTTGCTTTCGAATGAAGTAATCAGGTACCTTGTTGGCTTGAGAACGAGGCACTTCAATATAGTAACCATGCACACGGTTATAGTTAAGCTTTAGCGTACTAATTTGACTAAATTCACGTTCCTTTAGTTCGATCTCTAGTAAAAACTGATCAGCATTCGCACTGATGTTTTTAAGTTCGTCGAGTTTCTCGTCATAACCATTGGCGATCACACCGCCATCACGTATTAAGACTGGGGGGTTGTCAACAATCGCCTTATCTAAGAGCTCGGCTAATGTTTGGTGGTTGCCAGTCTGATCAAGTAAGGTTTTTAGGCGTGGTGCATCGAGGTTAGCTAAGGTGTTTTGGATAGCAGGAACTGCCTTTAGTGTGTCACGTAAAACCACAAGGTCACGAGGTCTAGCCGTTAATAATGCGATTCGGCTTGTGATTCGTTCAATATCACCGGTTTGTTTAAGGCTTGCTTGTAGCTCGTCAATTATTGTTTGGGTTTGTAGTTGCTCAACGGCTAAATAGCGGTGCTTTATGGTGCTCTGATCACGTAATGGTAAATGAATCCAACGCCGTAAAAGACGAGTTCCCATTGTGGTTTTGCAACGGTTAAGTAAACCAAATAAGGTGAAATGCATATTACCGCTTGGGTGATAGTCCAACTCAAGGTGCTGACGCGTTGCTGCATCAAGGGTAATGAAATCTGTTTGTTGAATGACCTTAATGGATTGTAAATGCGGTAGCGATGATTGATGCGTATCTTTTAGGTACTGTAGTAATGCACCGGCTGCACTTAGAGCAAGTGTCATCGCATGGCAGCCAAAGCCTTTTAGGTCCTGGGTGCCAAACTGTTTATTTAACAGTCGAGTAGCTGTTTGCTGATCGAAGTGCCAATCAGCCATTAAATTTAGGCCTTTATGCGTTGCTAACAGTGTTGATAAAGAGCTGTCTTCACTTATTAATATTTCAGCTGGATTAATTCGCGCTAATTCGGTTTTTAGCGATGCTTCATGATCTATTTCTTGTAATAAAAAACGCCCGCTAGCTAGATCAAGTGTTGCTAAACCGTATTGTTTTTTTTGTTCGAAAACGGCGCAAAGCAAACTATCGCAATGAGAGTCGAGTAGTGAGTCTTCGGTTAAGGTGCCTGGGGTAATAACGCGAACAACCTTGCGTTCAACAGGTCCTTTAGACGTGGCAGGGTCACCAATTTGCTCGCAAATTGCAACGCATTCACTGGCTTTTAATAGTTTAGCGATGTAACCATCGGCAGCATGATGAGGGATGCCAGCCATAGGAACAGGCTTGTTTTCAATTTGCCCACGACTGGTTAATGTGATGCCCAGTATATTAGACGCTTTGATGGCATCATCAAGAAACAGTTCATAGAAATCCCCCATACGGTAAAATAAAAGAGTATTGGGGTGATCCTCTTTGATGCGCAAATATTGTTGCATCATCGGAGTGATGGCTTTTTTTGTAGGGGTACTTTTAGGCATCGTGATAGTGTAACAACCTTGCAGGTATTCGGTAAATTGTAATAAAAAATTAGGTAGTGGTGAATGACAGATTCGATATTAAACGAAGCAGGCTTATTAGCGGAAAAATTGGCTGGCTTACTCATTGAAAAGAATAAAACACTGGCTGTTGCAGAATCCTGCACAGGTGGCTGGCTTTCAAAAATACTGACAGACTTAGCAGGTAGTAGCGAATGGTTTCTAGGCGGGGTGGTGAGCTATAGCAATGATTCAAAGCAGCGGTTAATCCATGTGAATAAAAAAAACCTTGATCAATATGGTGCGGTTAGTCAGGAGGTAGCTGAACAGATGGCTGAAGGTGTGATTGAGGCGTTTAACTCATCCATATCAGTATCTATTACTGGGGTTGCTGGGCCATCAGGCGGCACACTAGAAAAACCCGTTGGTTTGGTCTGGTTTGGGCTTAAAGCATCGCCTTATGAGACATATTCAATAAAGAAAAATTTTGAAGGAACTCGAGATCAAGTCCGGCAACAAGCCTTGCTAACGGCATTAACATTATTGGTTGATCATCTAAGTCAATAAGCCACCATAAAATAGTGATTTCATTATGTGCTCATCTTAAGGATGTGTGATAATTCAAGATTATTGACGATAACTAGCTTTTACAGGATGTGGAAGCCTTTAAGGGGATAAAAAATGGATGAAAATAAGAAAAAGGCGCTGAGTGCGGCATTACTTCAAATCGAGAAACAATTCGGTAAAGGGTCAGTCATGCGAATGGGCGATGGTTCAACCATTCCTGATATTGGAACCTATTCAACTGGGTCAATTGCATTGGATGTTGCCTTAGGTGTTGGTGGCTTGCCACGTGGGCGTATTGTTGAAATTTACGGTCCTGAATCCTCTGGTAAAACAACGTTAACTTTAGAAACCATTGCTCAATGTCAAAAAGCAGGTGGTACAGCGGCCTTTGTTGATGCAGAGCATGCTCTAGATCCTATTTATGCCGATAAAATTGGTGTGAATATGGATGAATTGCTCGTTTCGCAACCTGATACGGGTGAACAGGCCTTAGAAATTGTAGATATGTTAGTACGTTCTGGCGCTGTTGATATGGTTGTTGTTGACTCTGTAGCGGCTTTAACACCAAAAGCTGAAATCGAAGGGGATATGGGAGATCACCATGTTGGCCTGCAAGCCCGCTTAATGTCTCAAGCGCTTAGAAAGTTAACAGGTAATATCAAACGCTCAAATACCTTGGTAGTATTTATTAACCAAATTCGAATGAAAATTGGCGTAATGTTTGGCAACCCAGAGACCACAACAGGCGGTAACGCCTTGAAGTTTTATTCATCAGTTCGTTTAGATATTCGTCGTATCGGTGCGATTAAGAAAGGTGATGAAATATTAGGTAATGATACACGTGTAAAGGTTGTAAAAAATAAGGTAGCGCCACCATTTAAACAGGCCTTATTTGAAATTTTGTATGGTGAAGGAATTTCACGTGAGGGCGAACTGGTTGACTTAGGTGTGAGCTTAGACCTTGTTGAAAAAGCAGGCTCTTGGTACAGCTATGGCGGTGCTAAAATTGGCCAAGGTAAGGACAATGCCAAAAGTTTCTTTAAGGAAAACCCTGATAAATCAGCCGAACTAGAGGCAAACATTAGGGATGCTTTGTTACCTAAAAAAGAGCAGAAAGAAAAATTAATTGATGAAGGTGAGTAAGCCTGAGTGAAGATAAGAAAAGAGAGCTATCAAAGCTAAGAGCGAGCTGCCTTGCTATGCTGGCTAGGCGTGAACATAGTCAGCTAGAACTTATTCAAAAACTCACAGGAAAAGGTTTTGCTGAAGATGATATTGAGCGCTTATTAGAAGAGTTTATTGAATTAAATTGGCAAAGTGATCAACGGTTTGCAGAGAGTTATAGTCGTTCAAGGGTTTATAAAGGTTTTGGGCCAACTCGAATAGAATACGAATTAAAGCAAAAAGGCGTTGAAGTCAATATTGACACCGTGTTTGATGAACCACCTGATTGGCAAGCATTATTAAGCGAATTACATACTAAGAAATACGGGCATCAACCGCCAAAAGATATGAAAGAACGGGCAAAACGTACACGCTTCTTTCAACATAAAGGGTATACCAACGAGATGATTCGGCAATTGTTTAATCAATTGTCTTAATGCAGGTTTTAAACGAGATGAAAAATTTAAGCAGTGCTGAAATTAGATCAGCCTTTTTGACATATTTTGAAAAACGCGGACATCAGATTGTTCCGTCTAGCTCGTTGGTGCCTGGAAACGACCCAACGCTATTGTTTACTAATGCGGGTATGGTGCAGTTTAAAAACGTTTTCCTTGGAGAAGAAAAGCGTTCATACACGATGGCGACCTCTTCGCAGCGTTGTGTTAGAGCGGGTGGTAAGCATAACGACCTTGAAAATGTTGGTTACACGGCGCGTCATCACACCTTTTTTGAAATGCTGGGCAATTTTAGTTTTGGTGAATACTTTAAACGTGATGCTATTAAATATGCATGGGATTTCCTTGTTGAGGAGCTTGGTATTCCTGCTGAAAAACTATGGGTGACCGTTTTTGATGAAGACACAGAAGCTGCTGATATTTGGCTAAATGAAGTCGGCGTCGATGCGGACCGTTTGTCAAGAATTGGTGCAAAAGACAACTTCTGGTCAATGGGCGAGACGGGTCCGTGTGGCCCATGTTCTGAAATATTTTATGATCATGGTGAGCAGGTTGCCGGAGGCCCCCCCGGCACACCAGAAGAAGATGGTGATCGTTACGTCGAAATATGGAATTTAGTTTTCATGCAGTACGATCGTAATGATAAAGGCGAGTTAACACCATTACCAAAGCCCTCTGTTGATACAGGTATGGGTTTGGAGCGTGTGGCAGCTGTTTTGCAAGGCGTCCACAATAATTATGATATTGAGCTGTTTAAATCTCTCATTAAAAATGCAGCAAGATTAACGGGCACAAAAGATACAAGTCATACTTCTTTACGTGTTTTAGTTGACCATATTCGCTCATGTGCATTTCTTATCGTAGATGGTGTGCAACCTTCTAATGAAGGTCGCGGTTATGTGTTAAGGCGTATTATTCGCCGAGCCATTCGACACGGCTATAAATTGGATATGAAAGAGGTCTTCTTTCATAAGCTCGTGCAACCCTTAGTGGAGCAAATGGGCTCAGCGTATCCTGAATTAACTGAAAAAGCGGATATGGTGAGTAATATCTTGCTAAAAGAAGAGCAACGTTTTGCTGAAACGTTAGAGCAAGGAATGAAGCTTTTGCAAGATGGTACGCAATCATTAAAAGATAAACTGATTACCGGTGAAACGGCTTTTAAACTCTATGATACCTATGGTTTTCCCGTTGATTTAACCGCTGATTATGCAAGAGAGAATGGCTTAACTGTAGACTTCGATGGTTTTGAAAAGGCCATGGACGCTCAACGTGAACGTGCAAGGTCAGCCAGTTCATTTTCTGCAGATGGCCCCGATTTGCCGCATTTAACACAAGCAACTGAGTTTATTGGCTATGAGTCGCTGCAAGCAGAATCCAAACTGGAAGCTATTTATAAAAATGGTGAACAAAGCTCGACAATTTGTGAGGGCGAAAGCGGTTATTTAGTGTTAGATAAAACGCCTTTTTATGCAGAGTCAGGCGGTCAAGCTGGCGATCATGGACAGATTACTACACCAACGGCAATATTTGATGTGATAGATGTTCAAAAAAAGGCAGATGCCTATTTCCATATTGGTCAAGTCAGCAAGGGTGAGTTTAAAAGCGAGCAGGTTGTACGCGCTGTAGTCGATAAGAATAATCGACAAGCAACGGCCTCTAATCACTCGGCGACACACCTTTTACACGCAGCTCTTCGTAAAGTACTGGGTGAACACGTTACACAAAAAGGCTCGCTGGTTGAAGCAAGCAGGCTACGTTTTGATTTTAGCCACTTCGAGCCCATTACAGCTGCTCAGCTTCAAGAAATTGAGCGTTTAGTTAATGCACAGATTCGCTTTAATGAAGAGGTGCAAACACAAGTCACCGATCAAGAAACGGCCATCGCTAACGGTGCTATGGCACTGTTTGGTGAAAAGTATGGCGATAAAGTCCGGGTCTTGAAAATGGGTGAGTTTTCCACAGAGTTATGTGGTGGTACGCATGTCAATCGGGTAGGTGATATTGGCTTAATTAAAATACTCTCTGAAACAGGGATTGCATCGGGCGTACGTCGTATAGAAGCTATCGCTGGAGAAGGCGCGTTATCATGGGTAGAGCAGAGTGATGAGCTACTGCAAAAAATTGCCAAAGTGGTTAAAGGTAATCGTGAATCTGCATTAGAGAAGGTTGTTCAAATTCAAGATAAAAATAAAGCACTTGAAAAAGAACTAGAACAATTAAAAGGTCAATTAGCAACAGCAGCCAGTGGTGATTTGCAAAACCAAGCAGTACAAATTGATGGGCTTAATGTGTTGGCTGCCAATATTGAGGGTGCAGACAATAAAACGTTACGTGATTTAGTAGACCAATTAAAAGACAAATTAGGCAATGCAGCGGTTGTTCTATCAACAACACAGGGTGAAAAAATCACGTTAATAGCGGGTGTTTCTAAAAATCAAACTGACCGTATAAAGGCGGGTGAGTTGGTTAATTCCGTCGCTTTACAGGTAGGTGGTAAAGGTGGTGGCAGAGCGGATATGGCACAGGCGGGCGGTAATGATCTTGCTGCGTTAGAGGGTGCTTTAAAATCAGTACCAACTTGGGTTGAGAAAAAATTAACGGATGCTAGTTAATAAGTATTAGGGTCTAACTTAGCAACGTTCAGACGATAAATTACGCAAGATATGATGAAGCAACGATGAGTTTACATGTACATAAATATGGTGGCACTTCCGTAGGCACTGCTGAAAAAATAAAAGGTGTTGCCAAAAAGTTAGTCCAAGAAAAAAAATCGACACAGCATGATTTAGTTGTTGTGGTGTCAGCGATGAGTGGTGAAACAAACCGTATGACGGAGCTTGCAAAGCAAATGCAGCGCAGCCCCTCTGCGAAACAAATGGATGTATTACTATCTACAGGAGAACAAGTGACCATAGCCTTATTGTGTATGGCGCTTGAAGAACTGGGTCAAGAAGCAACGTCTTATACGGGTGGGCAAGTCAAAATAGTGACTGATGACGCCCATGGGAAAGCTCGTATAGAGGAAATCCAAACAACGAACATTCAAGCAGATTTAGATAACAATAGAATTGTTGTCGTAGCAGGCTTTCAAGGTGTAACGACTAGTGGGGCAATAACGACCTTAGGGAGAGGGGGCTCAGATACAACAGCTGTGGCCTTAGCTGCTGCGCTAAAGGCTGATGAGTGTAGAATTTATACTGATGTAGATGGTGTTTATACCACCGACCCAAGGGTTGAACCAAAAGCAAGAAGATTGGACAGAATTACTTTCGAAGAAATGCTTGAAATGGCCAGCTTGGGTTCTAAAATTTTGCAAATTCGTTCTGTAGAGTTTGCGGGTAAATACAATGTTCCATTACGTGTTTTATCGACCTTTGTTGAGGGGGAAGGCACGCTAATTACTTATGAGGACGATGAAATGGAAAAAGCATTAATTTCTGGGATTGCGTTTAATCGTGATGAGGCAAAAGTAACCTTGGCTGGCGTGCCAGATATGCCTGGCGTTGCTTCAGCAATTCTAAAACCGATTTCAGATGCTAATATTGAAATTGATATGATTGTGCAAAATATTGCGGAAGATAAAACCACAGATTTTACCTTTACAGTCCACAGAAATGATTATGAAAAAACGATGCAGATATTACAAAATATTTGCGCTGAGCTAGGGGCTAAAAATGTTGACGGCGATAATAAAATAGTTAAAGTATCGATCGTGGGCGTTGGTATGCGTTCGCACGCAGGCATTGCCAGTCAAATGTTTACAGCGTTAGCAGACGAAGGGATTAATATTCGAATGATATCAACCTCAGAAATTAAAATTTCAGTTGTGGTCGATGAAAAATACTTAGAATTAGCGGTTCGTACGTTGCATGAATCTTTTGGTCTGTCAGGTGAATAATCATCACTTGAGAGCTGTTTGAGTTTAATTAGCTATGGTAGAATACGCCAAATAATAATAAATATATAAATTGGTTGGCAACGCTTCAAAGAAGAAGCAATAAGGAGCTAATATGCTTATATTAACGCGTAAAGTTGGTGAGTCCCTTGTGATTGGAGATGATGTCTCTATCATCGTTTTAGGGGTAAAAGGAAACCAAGTAAGAATTGGAGTTGACGCACCTAAAAGCGTTACTGTTCATCGTGAAGAGATTTATAATAAAATTCAAGATGAAAAAGGTACAGACGGTAACAAATAGTCAGTAATAAATTCCGGAGAGATGGCCGAGCGGCTGAAGGCGCTCCCCTGCTAAGGGAGTATGGGTTTTATAGCCCATCGAGGGTTCGAATCCCTCTCTCTCCGCCATTTACCTATATAAACCAATAAGTTATAGATGATTTATTGGTTTACCCCTCATCTTGCCCCTCATTTTGGAAATGATTAAAATTTCCGTAAAAAACAATATAAATCTTAATGAACCATATCGTTCGTCGACGATAATAAACGATAAGCTAACCATTTGTACACAGCCCTTTTTGTCACGCGTGGTGATGTGTAATAGCGCTGAAGCCAGTTCCAATCAGCGTGCTCTAGCGAAGGCTTGTGTGCTGAGTGGATGCCGTTCTCAGTAAAAAATGTAGTAATACTGCGCTGTACTATCGCAGGGTAATCATCAAATGTAGGTTTATCGACTGTCACAACATCAAGGCGGCTTAGGAGTGTAGTAGGGATTTGCTTTACTGAATTAGCCGTACAAATCCATGTTATGCGTGAGAAATCACAATTACCACTCAAATACTCATCGAAAAAGTGCTTTGCGGATGCCGGCTCAAGTAATGTAAGCAAAGTATCTAGTGCACGTCCATTATGATCTGAGCCGCCACACTTATCTACCTCGTCGACTAGAACAATAGGGTTACCTACCTTATGTTCATTTATCAATTTAATCATCATGGAAGGATGACCTGTGCCCCAGCCTCTGGCAGTTCCAGCGAGGTCGCGATTGTCATTCTTTCCCGCAAGTGAAATGGCTCGAAATGGCACTTGTATCAGCTCACTGAACCGTAAGGTGTAAGTGGTTTTTCCGATTCCAGGATCGCCTAAGACCAATAGGGGTGGAATGAAAAAATCACCATTTCCAAGCAACCTTAGTTGTAATGAAGAAATTAGCTTTTGTGTCAACACCTTAAACCAAGGAAACTCAGCATCTAAGGTATCTTTCACCATCTCGATACTATCAATTTCAATTAAACTAACAGGATTTTTTGTTAGTTCTTCATACCGGTCACAAACGACACGCACACTTCGATCCCCACTCGGCTCAATTGACTCAAGTACTCGAATTCCACCTACTTTTTCCACCAACTCATCAGTCATATTATTTGCCAACTTTTTTAAATCATGGTTGTTGATTACTCCAGGGGCTTGCATCAATTTGAACGTATACGAAAGACCAAGTTTGGGGGCTTTATACGAGACTCTCCGAATGATGAGATTAGCTTGGTGTATGAGTGTTTCTTTATTTACAGAATCATAGGTATCTTCCAACTCCGCTATCAGCAACTCAATGGCCTTATTTGACCAAAAGGCTATAACCTCGTCATTTAATTCCTTATCAATAGCATATAAACAGAGGTCAAAAGTCGCTTTGTAATGTTTAAAACTAGCTGCGTAACGGCACCAACCGACAAATAGGAAGTTATTATGATCATTGTTTTTGGCTTCAGGTCGATATAAACACGCTATTTCGTATGATAGGAGACTAATACTCCGTTCTAGCTCTATATCGCCGAATGCAGCGCCCATTTCATTTTGCAACTCACTCCAAATCATGATGACTTTTTTTGGTAGTTCGCCATTATTATTTTGGACCCCTTTAATTAGTGTTTTAACATCACTGATAAAGCGCTCTTCAAAAAATGACTCAATCGTTATGGGTTTTGAAATGACTGACTTTTTATTTTCTTTTTTCATCGCACTGCCTTAGACCTAAAGTGAATATCCAGCAGGTAAACCGGAAATTAGATTTGATGGTAGTAACTTTTTGAAGTCCTCTCGCCCAGAGGGCGGCAGGTGGCTAGCAATTAGAGCAATAGCCAAATTATTTACATCTCTGTCAGTAAATTTTCCCTTCGCAAGGTTATAGAGCCAACTAACCACACGTGTATTGCTATCAGTGTAACCAACCGAATTGTCGATTCGGTCAAGTGATGGCGAATAAGCGCCACGGTTTTCCCCGGTACCAATGTTACTTTTGATTGGTAGGCCAGTAACCTGGCACTTTCCGGACGATAACTGTTGGTTGAGGTGTGCCTCCGAAATACTATGCTGTAAGCCGCTACCCTTAACAGACTGCTTACTGGTGACAATTAATTTTCTTGCATAATGTTTTTTGTAATAAGTCTTTTGCCTTTGGGCCTCTTTTGTCTTGTCTCTGACATACTTTCCGTGAAAGGCGCATGCACACTTATTAGAGCAAAACTTCTTAGGTTTTCTTTTCTTAACGTAAGAGTGTTGTTGGCCACACATTGCACAAGTTATTGTTGTTGTATTGTTTGTTATATGAGGAGGTAATAACAATAGTTGTGTGCCATTTTGAGTTGCTGCTAATAATTGCTCTTTTGTTGGTTTTAAAATCTTCATTGCTTCTTCCTTGGTAGTTTATAAAGTTGATTAAGAGTTGATTCTCACTTAGAATCTAAAAAGATCAGATAAAAAGACAAAATGTCATCTTGAATGTCATATTATCGATCAAAATGGTATTTGTCAAGACTAAATGTCGTCCTAGATGACATATTTACTTATAGGAGATCGGATGATTAAGTGTCATTTATCAAAATTGATGGGTGAGAAAAAGTTAAAAAGTTCAGAAGTAGCCCGACTTACGGGCCTGCATCGCAATACGATTACGCTTTTATATAAAGAGACGGCCACGCGCGTTGACTTGGAAACTATTGATAAGTTATGCACGTTCTTTAATTGCAAAGTTCAAGACTTATTTGAATACGTACCTAGCGAAAACTAGCTTAAGATATAAGAAAATATTTAATTAAAAAAACTGCTCTTATGGATAAAAACAAACTCACGGAACGAGACATTTGTACTAAGTACATATTGCCCGCTGTTAAACAATCCGGCTGGGATATCCACACCCAAGTGAGAGAGGAAGTTTCTTTAACAGATGGCCGCGTTATTGTTCGGGGTCAAATGGGCGTCCGCTCTAAAGGCAAGCGCGCCGACTTTGTGCTTTACCATAAGCCCAATATTCCTCTCGCTGTTATCGAGGCTAAAAAGAACAGCCTTCCAATCGCTGCGGGTATGCAGCAAGCCCTTGGTTACGCTGATCTACTCGAAGTGCCTTTTGTTTTTAGCTCTAATGGCGATGGCTTTATTTTCCACGATAAAACAGGTTTATCTGAAAACATTGAAACCGAATTAACGCTTGATCAGTTCCCAAGCCACCAAGACCTTTGGACTAAGTATCAGCAATGGAAAGGTTACCAACCCAAAGAACTTGAGATTATCACTCAAGATTATTATGAAGACGGTAGCGGCAAATCACCGCGCTATTACCAAATGCACGCCATTAATAAAACGGTGGAAGGCATCGCCAAAGGCCAAAACCGTGCGCTACTGGTCATGGCAACGGGTACAGGCAAAACATATACCGCCTTTCAAATCATCTGGCGTTTGTGGAAAGCCGGGGTTAAAAAACGTATCTTGTTTTTGGCCGACCGTAATGTCTTGGTGGATCAAACAAAAACCAACGACTTTAAGCCCTTTGCCAGCGCCATGACCAAAATCACTGGCCGCAAAGTCGATACCTCATACGAAATATTCCTCTCACTGTATCAAGCCATTACTGGCCCAGAGGAATCTCAAAAAGCCTTTAAAAGCTTCTCGCCAGACTTCTTTGACCTGATCGTTATTGACGAGTGCCATCGCGGAAGCGCCGCAGATGATTCTGCGTGGCGTGAAATCCTCGATTATTTCAAATCTGCAGCCCATGTTGGCTTAACTGCTACCCCGAAAGAAACCGAAGACGTTTCAAACGCTGATTACTTTGGCGACCCTATTTATACCTACTCACTTAAACAAGGCATTGACGATGGCTTTTTAGCGCCTTACAAAGTTGTGCGGATTGATCTAGATAAAGACCTACAAGGCTGGCGACCCACAAAAGACCAATACGATAAGCACGGTGAATTAATAGAAGATCGTATTTACAATCAAAAAGACTTTGACCGTACCATTATTCTTGAAGAGCGCACACAACTGGTGGCTAAAATCATCAGTGATCATCTAAAAGCCACCGATCCTATGGCTAAAACGATCGTTTTTTGCCAAGACATTGACCACGCTAACCGAATGCGCCAAGCCTTGGTGAACGAAAACCCAGAACAAGTGGCTAAAAACCGCAAATACATCATGAAAATTACCGGGGACGATGCCGAAGGCAAAGCAGAGCTGGATAATTTTATTGACCCTGAACAGCCATACCCCGTTATCGCCACCACATCAGAGCTAATGAGCACGGGAGTTGATGCTAAAACCTGCAAGCTCATTGTGCTCGATCAACGCATACAATCGATGACCAAATTCAAACAAGTCATCGGGCGCGGTACGCGTATTGATGAAGATTACGGCAAACTCTGGTTCACCATCATGGATTTTAAAAAAGCAACCGAACTGTTTGCAGACCCCGAGTTTGATGGCGATGCAGAAGCCATTTTCAGTCCCCGCGGAGGCTCTACTATTCCTCCAGAAGAAACTCCATATCCTAAAGGGAATAGCGAAGATGACGACGATGGCATTAGCGAGCCCACAAAAAAATACACCGTTAAAGGTGTGTCTGTCAACGTACTGTCGGAGCGGGTTCAATATATAGGCAGTGATGGAGCACTCATCACCGAATCAATAAAAGACTACACCCAAAAAGCCGTTAAGCAAGAATATGCAACGCTCAACGACTTTCTTCGCAAATGGGACAGTGCCGACCAAAAACAAGCCGTTATTCAAGAGCTAGAAGAACAAGGTGTTATATGGAACGCCTTAGAAGATGAAGTGGGCAAAGACTACGGTGCTTTTGACCTTATCTGTCATATTGTGTACGGGCAACCGCCTCTAACGCGTAAAGAGCGAGCAAACCAAGTTCGCAAGAAAGACATCTTTACCAAATACGGCCCTCAAGCAAAAAAAGTCATGGAAGCATTGCTAGAAAAATATGCCGATGAAGGCATCGTCCCAATAGAAGATGTATCGGTATTAAAAGTTCAGCCCTTTAGTAGCATGGGGCGACCGATTGAGCTTATCAAAGAGTTTGGTGGCAAAGCGCAGTACCAACAGGCTATTCAAGAATTAGAAAACGTACTTTATAGCCAGTCATAATTAAAATATCGCTTATAAAACAATCAGCCCTGTCTAATTTGCACAAATGGTGTAGTATTGTGCATAACAAACACTTAAGGAGGCGTTATGACATCAACTGTAGAAAGCTCTGTCCCCAGCCAACAATCGGTATTAGCGAAAGCCGTATTAAACGCCGCAGAACAACTTGGTTTAAAGCAGGCAGAATTGGCAGCGGTATTAGGTGTAGATCGAACGGCTATTAGCCGTCTAAAGCATCAGCAATCACTCGACCCTTTGTCTAAACGGGGTGAAATAGCGCTGCTTGTTATCCGTATCGCCCGTGCTCTGTTTGCCTTAACAGGCGGCGATACCGACTGGATTAAACACTTTATGCGCACTCATAATAAAATCACTGGGGCTGTTCCCGCCAAACAAATAGAAAGCATTCAAGGCTTAATGACCGTGGCGCAATTTGTTGATGCTATTCGGGGCAAAGTATAGTGATATGGGATGCGTGCAATGGCGCCCAGCAAATAAGACCGTTAGCAGGCACAGTCCATCGCCTTGTTGAGAGCCAAGAGGAAATAGCCACACTCGGCTATGTTGATACGCTCAACGAACAAGCCCTGCTTGAATCGATGCTAGATAACTCCAAACCCATTTATAGAGAAGATTTAACCGCCTACCACTATCTACTATCCACGCCTTTTCGTTACCCACCACTAAAGTGGGGTTCTCGTTTTGGTGCCGTTAATGAGCCCAGCCTTTTTTATGGAGGCAAAACCATCAATGTAACGCTGGCTGAATCAGCTTATTATCGGTTTATTTTTTGGAACTCAATGAGTGGAATCCCCATTAAGCCGCAAATTAAATCTGAGCATTCTCTGTTTTCGGTTAACTATCAATCACCGCACGGCATTAATTTACAACAAGCGCCTTTCGATCATTACAAAAAAGCGATAAGTAGCCCCAGTCAATACAGCCAGTCACAACCATTAGGCTCAGCCATGAGAACAGCGGGTGTAGAGGTGTTTGAATACGCATCAGCACGTGAGCCGCAACAAGAAACCTGTGTAGGTCTGTTTACCGCCCATGCTTTCAAAACCCAAAAACCTAACAACATGAGTACATGGCTATGTGAAACCAGCGCCCATGAGGTGCTTTTTAAACCGGCCAGCTCAAGCACCATAATCCGCTTTAAACTTGATGTCTTTTTAGCCAACAACACGTTACCCATGCCAGCATGAGTGCATTATCCATTCAAAACCAAGAGAAACCATGTCTGTATCCAATATCGTAAAATCCATCCAAGACATCATGCGCAAAGATGCCGGAGTCGATGGCGACGCCCAGCGCATCGGCCAAATGGCTTGGCTCCTTTTCCTAAAAATATACGATGCACAGGAAGAAGAGTTAGAGTTAATGGATGATGATTATGAGTCGCCCATTCCGGAAGAACTTCTTTGGCGCAATTGGGCGAGTGATAAAGAAGGCATTACCGGTGATCGAATGCTCGATTTCATTAACAACAAGCTCTTCCCCGGCATTAAAAACCTTCACGCCACACCAACCAGTAATGCACGCGGTTTTGTGGCTAAAGAAGCCTTTAGCGATGCCTTTAACTACATGAAAAATGGCACACTGCTGCGCCAGGTGGTAAATAAAGTTGATGAGATTGATTTTAACTCATCTGATGAACGCCACACCTTTGGCGATATTTACGAAACCATTTTAAAAGACCTGCAATCGTCCGGTAACTCAGGTGAGTTTTACACCCCAAGGGCGGTTACCCGTTTTATGGTGGATATGATCAACCCCAAACTCGGTGAAAAAGTAATGGACCCAGCCTGTGGTACCGGTGGTTTTTTAGCTTGCACAATGGACTTTATAAAAGGCTCAGGCAGCGTCAATACGCCCGAAGATAACCAACGGCTACAAAAGCAAATTCATGGGGTGGAGAAAAAACAACTCCCGCATTTGCTCTGCACCACCAACATGCTGCTGCATGGCATAGAAGTGCCCAGCCAAATACGGCACGACAACACCCTAGCCCGCCCCCTACGAGACTGGGGGCCAAAAGAACGGGTAAAAGTCGTGGTTGCCAACCCACCTTTTGGTGGCATGGAAGAAGACGGCATAGAACTTAACTTTCCCGCCGCCACCCGCACGCGTGAAACTGCCGATTTATTTCTACAACTCATCATCCATATTCTAGAAGCTAATGGCCGCGCCGCCATCGTACTGCCCGATGGCACCCTGTTTGGCGAAGGCGTAAAAACCAAAATTAAAGAAAAACTGCTCGATGAATGCAACCTTCACACCATTATCCGTTTACCCAACTCCGTCTTTGCCCCCTACACCAGCATAAAAACCAATATTCTATTTTTTGAAAAAGGCACACCAACCCAAGATATTTGGTATTACGAACAACAACTGCCCGCAGGTGTAAAAGCCTACAACAAAACCAAACCGATGAAAGTCGCCGAGTTTGATGGCTGCAAACAATGGTGGGGTGGTGAACCGCGTAAAAACCGTATTGAAAACGAACAAGCATGGAAAGTGTCCATCGAAGAGATAAAAGCCCGAAACTACAACCTGGACATCAAAAACCCGCATCAAGAAGAGCACATCATCCACGACCCCGATGAACTACTCACCACCTATGCCCAGCAACAAAACGAGATACAACAACTTCGCGACCAGTTAAAAGATATTTTGGCAGCCGCGCTAGCTGGGGACAGCAATAAATGAGCGCCCAGCAGTTAATCACAGAGCATATCGACCAGTGGACCTCCACTATCAAAACGAAAAACCCCCAGGGCCGTGGCAGCAGTAAAAAACGTGAGCTTTACGGTATTAAAAAGCTTCGGGAGCTGATTTTAGAATTAGCGGTACGTGGAAAGCTCGTGCCGCAAGACCCGAATGATGAACCTGCCAGTGTATTGCTAGAGCGCATTGCAGCGGAAAAAGCGCAGCTGATTAAAGATAAGAAAATTAAAAAGCAAAAGCTACTGCCGGAAATTACAAAGGAGGAGAAACCGTTTGAATTGCCAACAGGGTGGGAGTGGTTGCGTTTAACGGATGCTGGTCATGATTGGGGCCAAAAAACCCCTGAAGATGAATTTAAATACATAGATGTTGGATCGATAAATAAAGAATTGGGAATTATAATCAACCCCAAAGAGCTTAGCGCAAATGAGGCACCATCTAGGGCACGTAAAATTGTTAAGAATGGAACTATAATCTATTCAACCGTTAGGCCTTATCTATTAAATATTGCTGTAATTAATGATGATTTTTATCCCGAGCCTATTGCGAGTACAGCTTTTGCTATCCTACATCCGTTTTCTGGCCTAACAGCTTCATTTATCTATCGCTATTTACGATCGCCCGCATTCATCACTTATGTTGAAAGTGTACAAACAGGGATAGCTTATCCTGCAATTAACGATAAACAGTTTTTTTCTGGGATAGTACCTGTGCCACCAACATCGGAACAACATCGCATAGTCGCCAAAGTCGATGAACTAATGGCCCTCTGCGATCAACTGGAACAGCAAACCGAATCCAGCCTTGATGCCCATAAGCTGCTGGTCGATACCATGCTATCAACCCTCACCGATGCTCGCGACGCCAACGAACTCAGCGACAACTGGGCACGGCTAGCTGACCACTTCGACACCCTCATCACCACCGATTACGCCGTAGAACTACTTAAACAAACCATCCTCCAACTCGCCGTTATGGGCAAACTCGTTCCCCAAGACCCCAACGACGAACCCGCCAGCGAACTCCTAAAACGTATCGCCGCTGAAAAAGAGCAGCTGGTTATAGACAAGAAAATTAAAAAGCAGAAGCCGTTACCTAAAGCGTCTGAAGAAGAAAAATCTTTTGAGGTGCCCAACGGCTGGGTAAGCGCATATATCCCACAGGTTGTTGCAAGTAATAAGTATGCAATTAAACGTGGGCCATTTGGAAGTGCACTTAAAAAGGCTTATTTTGTTGCGTCAGGCTACAAGGTTTATGAGCAGCAACATGCAATAAATGATGATTTCTACCGAGGAGAATATTATGTCGATGAGAGTAAGTTCACTGAGTTATCTGCATTTTCTGTTCATCCAAACGATCTAATTATTAGCTGTTCAGGAACTGTTGGCCGTGTAGCAGTTGCACCAAGAGATATGCAGCCTGGAATCATTAACCAGGCGCTATTAAAAATCACTCTCAATGAGCGTGCCTTAACAAATCAGTATTTCAAGATTTTGTTTCCTGCATTTTATATGAAAACTAAAACGCTTAATGAGCTTAAAGGGACGGCACAAAAAAACATGGTATCTGTAGATACTTTGAAAAAGGAGCCTTTTCCTTTGCCTTCATTAGCAGAACAACACCGCATAGTCGCCAAAGTCGACGAACTAATGACTCTCTGTGATCAACTCAAAGCCCAACTAAACAACGCCCAAACCACCCAGCTCCACCTGAGCGATGCGTTAGTTGATAGGGCACTAAATATATGAGCTATTCAATCCCTGAAAAACTGATGCAAGACACTGTTAAAGCTTTGGTTGGATAACTATTATGAAGCTAGAATATTTATGGGTAGATGGATATAAAAACCTCATTGACAGTAGAATTGAATTTGATACGAGTGCTACACCTATTGCCATCATCGGGAATAATGGCACTGGAAAATCCAATTTGATAGAAGCCTTACTGCATATATTTACTGGGCTTTATTACGATAAGCAACCTGAGTTTGATTTTGAAGTTTCCTATCAAGCTCATGGTAAGGACGTGCTCGTTGTTAAACGAAGTAGTGACGCAATTTATACGATAAGAGTCGATGGTGAATTGTGGTCTCGTACAAAGTTTAAAAAAAGAGTCCGCGATGTGGCACATATGCCTCCATTTCCAGCTTTAATCTTTGGCTATTACTCAGGTACTTGCGAGCGTGTAGAAAAGCTATTAAAAGGATATGAACGTTCTTTTTCTTCAAAATTACGCCGTCAATCGAACGACCTTCAGCGGAGTTTTGTTTTTTCAAATATTGAACAAGCGAAATGGATATTGCTAAGTTTAGTTGCTCATAGGAAAAGTGAATTTCTAAAGAATTTATCAATAGCAAGTGTAGAGAATTTAAAAATAACATTGCAGCCTCCAAAGCATTACGATCCTAATTCATCAGATTTCATGTTGTGGGATACGGATGGAGGTGTTCGAGAGTTTTTATCGTTGCTCAGAAATAATGCAAATAATATTGATGGAAGACAGTATGAAAAAGATGGAGAGTCTCTCATTAAGGAAATTGTTTTTTATTTCCCTCTAACTGAATTATCTGTGGAAGATATAGCTACCAGAAACTCCGGGCTGGCTAAGGTAGCAGAGCATTTAGAAAAAGTCGGCACAAATTTATACAGTATGTTGCAAGCATTTCATACAAATAAGATGCTTATTGGCGTTGAATATGAGTTGCGGAATAAACCGGATGGAAAAACATTTTCTTTCGATGACCTTAGTGAAGGGGAAAAACAGTTGTTATGTGTCATTGGGGGCTTGACGATGTCGCAACATAAAGAATGCCTCGTGTTATTAGATGAACCTGATACGCACATAAATCCTGCATGGTCATGGGAATATAACAGCTTATTGGAGCAAGCGTTACAGACTGAGCAACGTGATAGCTCTACAGTTTTAGTGACTACTCATGACCCTGTTTTAATTTCAGGCTTGAACAAAGAACAAGTGCTAATAGCGCACACAAAAAATAACAAATTATTTTACGAGCGTCCGCATCGAGACCCTAGAGGGCAAGGTATAGCCAATATTTTAACCAGTGAGTTTTTTGGTCTGCCTTCTAGCCTTGATAAAAATACTCAGGAGTTAATGGCTGAACGTTTGAAACTAGCATATAAGCCCGAGCGGTTATCAGGTAGTGAACAAAAAAGATTGGAGGCTATAAACCTTGAGCTTGAAGTGCTAGGGCTAACCATTTCATTTCGGGATCCTGAATATAAGAAGTTTGAAGAAGCCGAATACAAACAGAAAAATCCTGAATGAGATATATAGATTTAGACGCTACTCTTCAGTCAGCTCCGAGAGATATAATCGATGACCTTAAGGTTGTTGATTCATCTATGTTTACTTTATCTAACGATGAAAAACAAAAAAAGGCTAGTAAAGGTAATGATGTTTGGAAGCCTATTAAAGTCTATTTTGAAAAAGCAACCAATCGAAAGTGTTGGTATACAGAATCAAAAAACCCCGGCTGCTTAAATGACCTTGAGCACTATCGGCCCAAAGGTCTAGTTCAAAATAAAGATGGTACTATTCTACATTGGTACTGGTTTTTGGCCTTCAATCCAATTAATTATCGATTAAGCGCCCACATCCCCAATAGATTAAATAAGAATGAGGTATGGGGCGAAACAGGCGGGAAAGGCAACAAATTCCCTTTATTGAAAGGGTCAGTTCATGGGGACGATTTAACTAAAATCAATAGTGAATTACCTGTGCTGTTGGATCCTTGTTGTGAAAGTGATGTTTCACTTCTTGAATTCTTACCCGATGGTAGACCAGTTACATCACAAAAATTCTCAGGCGATGCAACTGCAGTACAGCGAGTTACTGAGAGTAGCTTGCTATTAAACCTTGATTACCCAACTTTTAATGTAGATCGGGAAAAACTTTATAATAAAATTCGTAAGCTGGTTACGCGTGGAGATCGCTATTTCGAAGAAAGAAATAATGCATTAGATGATACAAAGCAAGATTTACGAGACCTTATGATCAAAGATGCCGAATACAGCAAAGCCGCCGAATGTTATATTCGGTGCTTTAGAGATCGAAAATGGGTTGAGGATCTGCTTTATTAACAAGGAGTTTTAATGACTAATAACTGGATGGTTCGAGCTGGTCGTGGCGGTATTTATAGTGAAGATTTTGAAAAAGGCTATGTGGCTATTGGTTGGTCTGATCTTGGTGACCTTTCTCATTATGCGACTCAAGATGACGTAAGAGAAAGTTATATAAACCATTACGGCAATGACAAACCTGCCAAAACCAGCAATGCAGTGGCAATGATTTTGAAGTTCCGTGACCAGATACAAGCCGGTGATTATCTTGTTAGTTATAACCCTGAGACTCGTGAGTATCTTATTGGTAAAGACAAAGGCCAATACAGTTATCAACCTGGGCTGATTGGTGATTACGCGAATGTTAGGACAGTCGAATGGTTGGGTAAAGTTAACCGAGACAGATTGTCACAAAAAGCTCGTAGCCTGCTTGGCTCAATACTTACTTTGTTTTCTGTTAAGCAATATGTGATTGATGAGTGTTTAAGTATTTTAGAAGGCAAACCTATCGCAGTTGATGGTGGTGATGAGCTTGAAGCTAATGAAGATGTAACACTTCTAAAAGATGACACTGTTGCACAAGGTCATGAGCTTATAAAAGATAAAATTATTAGTCTTGCTCCGGAAGAAATGGAAGAGTTAGTAGCAAGTATTCTCCGTGCTATGGGGTATAAAGCGAAAGTTTCTCCAAAAGGGCCGGATAGGGGTGTTGATGTTATAGCTTCACCGGATGGCTTAGGTTTAACGCAACCAAGAATAAAAGCAGAAGTGAAGCACCGAGGTGGCTCTATGGGCGCCCCAGACATACGGGGCTTTATAGGAGCGCTACGTGAAGGTGATTCAGGCCTCTTTATAAGCACAGGGGGATTTACCCGAGAGGCGCGTTATGAGGCCGAGCGATCTACCCTTCCCTTAACATTAGTTGACCTTGATGATTTGGCTGACTTAATAGTAAGCCATTATGAAAGCTTTGATCTAGATGGACGTGCCTTAGTTCCATTAGTAAGGATTTATTGGCCTGTCGATTAAACATGCTTCCCTTTTTGGGAAATTTGGGTATAGTTCCCCATACAGGATACAAGGAAGACTATGAAGGTTTTACATCGTGACAAATTAGTTTCCTTTTATTCAAGGCATGCTTCTGCAAAAAAAGCATTAGAGGCATGGGTTTCAGAAGCTGAAAATGCAAATTGGAAAACAACTCATGATGTTAAGAACCGCTACTCTAGTGCCGATCCAATTTCAAATAATCGTGTTATTTTCAATATAAAAGGCAATCACTTTCGTTTGGTTGTAAAGATACGCTACCAAAATGGCATAGTCCTTGTTGAGTGGGTTGGAACGCATGCCGAATACAGTAAGATACGTTTTTAAGGGAGGCAGTGATGACTCATATAAAAATTATAAAGAATGGCGGTGAGCATAAACAGGCTTTAGCACGCCTTGAGTTTCTTATGGATCTTAATCCTGCCGAAAACTCTAGTGAAGAGGACGAGCTAGGCGTGTTAGCACTATTGATTGAACGTTATGAGCAAGAGCATTTTCCAATGGATGCTCCTACACCTATTGAGGCAATCAAATTCCGCATGGATCAACAAGGGCTGAGCCAAAAAGATTTGGTGCCTTATATTGGTTCTGCTTCAAAAGTATCTGAAGTCCTTAATGGGAAACGGCCTCTCAGTATTAATATGATTCGTAAGCTCAGCACAGGGCTTGGGATACCTACAGATATTCTTATCCAAGATCCTTTGCAAAAGACAGCTCATAATTGTGAGATTGACTGGCAAGCATTTCCGCTCCCTGAGATGCGTAAGCGGGGATATTTTGAAGGTTTCTCTGGAACAATCAAGGAGCTAAAAGAGTATGCGGCTGAAAAAGTCAGTCACTTTTTGTCGATGGTACCAAGTGGTTTTTCATTACAACCCGCCTTACTGCGAAGCAGTGCCCATTTGCGTTCTAGCGATAAAGAGACGGATGAGTATGCTTTGTGGGCTTGGCAAATACGTATTTTGCAAAAGGCTCAGGAGGAACGGTTGCCCAGTCAATACCGGCAGGGAGTAGTTACTGATGAGTTTATGCAAAAGCTTGCCCAGCTTTCTTGGTCCAAACAAGGGCCATTGCTTGCTAAAGAATATTTGAACCGAAATGGGATACATTTAATTATTGAGCCCCACCTACCTAAAACATACCTAGATGGGGCAGTATGTCTGAATGCTATGGAGAGCCCTGTTATTGCGATGACGTTACGTTATGATCGCTTAGACAATTTTTGGTTTACATTAATGCATGAACTGGCTCACCTTCAATTGCATATTGATGGTTCTGACACTTGGTTTATTGATGATTTGGATGCTGAAAGCGTTGATACCAAAGAGAAAGAAGCGGACGCGGCAGCACAAATAGCTTTTATCCCTAGTGATATTTGGTTAAGCAGACAACCATCGGACTCATCTACAATAGAGCGCTTATCCCGTGAGCTGAATATTTCACCCTGTGTTATTGCTGGTCGGTTACGGCATGAGTTAGGAGACCACTCATTATTTGGGCGCTCTTTTAGAAATAAGGTTAGAGGTTATTTTTGAGTTTGGGTTGTCACGTTATTTAGATCAACTCAATAAATTCACTAACCAATCTACTGATGTGGCTAAGCCTTGGGCCGCTAGCGTATCAATATAATTAGCCGCTGATTTAGCTGAGTTCTTTAAAGGTTCTCGGTGTTGTTTTGTTGGTGTAATGGCAACAGCTTGGTGAAGGTTGTGTCTTGAGGGCATAAAATGGCGGGCTATTGTGCCCGTTATAAATGCCAAAAAAATATAATTTATTATTCAGTAAGACGAATAATATAAGCTAAATAAACATTTATTATTCACTATAGTGAATAATAAAGAGATTTCCTGGTTATGTTTGTAGCTTATAAAATCAATGGACCATTTTATTCTTTACTAGTAGTTGAGTTTATAGCTTTAGAAGTTTTTTAAATAAACATCTCTATGTTTTAAATCTTAGTTACCTAATAGGTTTGGGGATTAGTTATAGTCATTTAAGAATTTAATTTACCGTTTTTTTCGGCACTACTTGCGCCTTTTGAAGGTAACTTTTCGGTAAAATAGTCTGATAATTTAATCTCCCTAACTGAGTTTACTTCTTCTTGTGAGGCTCCTGCGCTAAGAGAACAACTGCCTGTGCCAGATCGCTTGTTACCGTATTTTCCAATACTTACAGTGCTTTGATGGCCCATAATATAACTTCGCTCTTTGTTGCTCATGTCGATTGATTTTAAATCAGAGGCCAGTTGATGACGGAAACTATAAAAAACAATCTGTTTTTTGCGTCGAGGCCATAACTTTTTCGTGGCGCGTTGTAAGGCTTTTTGTAAACTTTGTTGACCTTTATCAGGGTCGAGATGAGCTAATACTTTGATGGCTATATTGAGCATATGAGCAATGTTTTCATCAAACTGAACTGTTCTATCCAGGCCTCGAAGCCCATCTTCTGTTTTCTTTGCGCTGGGAATAAAGAACTTGTTATCATCTAATGACTTAATTTGGAGCATTTCAGCAGGCCGGCATCCAGTGAATTTTGCGATGACCAATGCTGCTTTTAGATTTTTATTGGTTGATCCTTGGTACAGCTTAGTAAACTCTGTATCTGTCACTCTCTTGACCTTTGGTGCAATATACGGCCGATCAGTCGGCAAAATGGTAGAGGGGTACTTCTGCTTAGCTATGCGTTTGGCGGGCTCAATATACCCCTTATCATGCTGATCGAAGGAAATGGCGCATCTTAATTTTCGCCATACATCAGGCCTATGCTGAAGGGCTAATGAATTGAGATGGGTAGCCATGCTGTTAGGGGTGATATCACCGTCAATTCCTTTATAAAACTTATAGGCTAGACCGCGATATTGATTAATAGTCTTAGGTGATAACGTTTGATTATTCATTAGATGACCTTTGATTTTGATACATACTTTGGACAGGTTTTTTTGTCCGAAGTATGTGGGTGTTGGGGCTGTTCACCAACACCAAGTGCTCTTGTTTTCTCATGAATGCATATGAATGAGTGGTTATTAGCTCAACCTTGATTAGTGTCAATGTCGTGTTACCTTGCTGATATATATGTGCTCAACTCTAGTAGTCATTATGTATATAATGATGGGCTGCTTATTTACCCAACGTTGATTCCCATTCATTAAGCTTCGCTACAGACCAACGAGTTGAACCATTAATTTTAACGGGAGGTGGCAGCGTGCCTTCTTTAGCCCAACGCCAGATGGTGGCTTTTGTGACGTCATACCTATTGGCTAACGTGGTAACACTAATAAGTTTTTTATTGTCTAACATTTTATTCCTTTATTAAGTCGTCTTTTATTAAGACTAGCGCTACACGACACATTTGTCATATTTGAAAAGCAAATTAAGTTAATAAAATTGATAGTAGGTCTCCTCAAGTAGCTAAGCGCAGATGTGAAGATTCGCCAACTATGCAAAATTTCCCCCAGTCATCCATTAATATTGTTCTTTCATCTAGTAACTCATTACGCGCATAGGCGGCACGTGTCTTGTCATTATTAACATGTGCTAATGCCAATTCGGATACCTCATCTAAAAATGTTGTACGTAAACGGGCCCAATCTTTGAGAGTAGAGCGAAAACCATTGGGGGTAACAATGCGATTGCGCTGACCCGGATCAATATAACCGGCGCTTGCAGGGTTTTGTTTGATTTTAGCTTTATGCAGCTTTAGGATGGGTTTCTTGCACGCTGAATCAGATAATGGGTTTCCTTTGGTATTTCTGAAAACGTAGGGTGACTTTAAATCACGCTGTACTAAATTAAGGACAGATAATGCTGGGACGGATAGTGGAACCTTGTGTAATTTACCGCTTTTCATCCGGTTGGCGGGAATGCACCACAATCCATTATCTATATCTAATTCGTTCCATCTCATGAAGCGGACTTCACCGCCCCTAGAGCCTGTTAATATAGTGAATGCTAGTGCCCAGGCGCTCATGTAATTCTCTTGCAATAATTTAATGAAGAATTCATTTGTTTGATGAAGAGGTAGAGCAGGGTGGTGACGGTCATTTTTACCTTGGCTCTTTAGTACATCCTTGGGCTTGGCTAATAGGTTATCTAATCGGCCTTTCCATTGTGCAGGGTTGGCTTTTGTGCGAATCTCAGTTGTTATCGCATAATCGAAGACGGTTGCCATCCGTTGTCGAACCCTTGTGGCAGTTTCAGTTTTGGTCTCCCAAATAGGCGTTAAGACAGCGAGTACATCATTAACACCAATATCATCAATCCCCATATCAGCTATAATAGGGTAGGCGTAGTTCTGTAGTGTTGATATCCACTGTTGTGAGTGTTTCTTGTTTTTGAATCCTGCCTTTTTAGAGGCATGGCAATTTTGGGCTACTTCTGCAAACGTTTTATTTTTACGCTGAGCAATGATCTGTTCTTGTTTCAGGTCTTTAGCATGTTGAATGGGATCGATTCCTGCTTTAACTAAGGCTTTTAGCTCACGCGCTTTGTCACGTGCCGCTGAAAGCGAAACATCCGGAAAACTGCCGAGTCCAATATCTCGCCTTTTCTCGCCAACCTTAATGCGTAGCAACCACGATTTGCCTGACGGTGGGGTTACCTGTATATATAATCCAGAAACACCTCCGACTGGGTATCTACCCTTGTTGTTTAAATGTCTTATTGCAACTGGTGTTAACTCTTTAATCTTCTTCATCCGTTGTACCCCTCATGTTACCCCTCGTTGGGGTTGTTATTACATTTTACCAAATGAGACGGATTTGCCGAAATAAGGGCCTATTTATCAAAAGCTTAGTGTTATTTTGTGTCGTTTTGTGTTGCTTTATGATGCTTTATAGTGCGTTATTAAGTTGATATGGCGGACTCTCTCTCCGCCATTTGTGAGATCAATCAATAAAGTTCAATTTATTGGTTTCTCTTAGTTAATACATCATTGTTGGTGTGAATTCCCGTTCAAATCGACTTAATTAGCTTTGTTCATCAAAGCAAAATAGCCTAGTAGTTAGCGTACAGTGCAGATCGCTTGTGAAGCAATGAGCTGACTTTCTCTATGTGACTACTCAAAAGCAGCAACATTATTCTTCATTCACGAGATACTTCACCAGGCTTTGGTACATCGCCCTTATTAACGTGTTGTTCGGCAGAAATTTCACTAGCCCATTGATGATCAGCGGCGCGGGAATCTATACTACTTTGTTTGTTGTTTTCTAAAGGCGTTAATGAGAGCCTAGTTAGTAAAGGAAAGTGGTCAGAACCAATAGAAGGTAAGCACTGAATGGCCCGTAAAGTGAAATGTTTACTATGAAATAAATGGTCTAAAGGCCAACGCATAAAGGGGTAATCCACATGGAATGTGTTGAGCACGCCTCGTCCAACTCGCGGGTCTAATAAGCCGCTAATTTTTCGGAAAAGTCGGGTTGTTGCAGACCATGCAACGTCATTAAGGTCGCCAGCTACGATGACAGGCTGGTCACTTTCGGCCACACTTCTAGCTACAATAACTAGTTCAGCATCCCGTTCTGATGACTCAGGGTTTTCCGTTGGACTTGGAGGAGCGGGGTGAAGAAAATGCGCGCGAATTTTGTCACCCGTGCGTAGTTCTAGCGTTGCATGTATCGATGGAATACCTTCTTCAACTAAATAGCATATTTCTGTTTCTGCTAACGCTAAGCGTGAAAAAACGTGCATGCCATAAAGGTTGTCGAGAGGGCACTTAACACTATAAGGCATTTGCGTTGCCAACACTTGAAGCTTTTCTTCCCACCACTGATCTGACTCTAGCGTAACAAGGACATCAGGTTGATGTTTGTTGACCAACGCTATTAACGCATCAGCATTATGGTTTGATTTAAGTACATTAGAGGTCAGAACACTCAGTTGATTATCTGGACTATCATCAGTTGAAGTAAGGACCTCCTTAGGCCAAAAAAGGGTGTAGGGTAATATCCAGCATAATTGCCAGATTAAACAGATAAGCGTTATGCTTATTAAGCATTGAGTGATCAGCAATTGGCTGTCAAGAAAAAGAAAATGTGCTGCTAAAAGGATAATCGCCAACGTGGCAAACTGTAAGCGAGGAAAATCCATCGCTCTAATTAACCAATGTGAAATTTTTAATAAAGGCAGGAAAGTCACCAAAAAAATAAAAACTGTGGAGATTAAGAGTACGGATAACATTCTTCGACTACCTTTGTATGGTTAATAAAATCGTACGTATTTAGGCTCGAAATGGCCAATTTATCGTGGATAAGAATGCCATAAAAATTTATAAAGTGCAGCGTCAGTTGTTACTGGAGATAAGCTTTTGTGCCCAATTCTTATTTGGTAGCGCCATATGAAATAAAATTAGAAGCTTTAAGTCTAATTAAGGTGTGTCGTATATCTGCCTACAGCTTATTAGCTGAAGGCTGTTCCATCAAGTTTAGCAGCACAAGATCTTACCGTTTAAGTAAGCGATTTCGTTTGTGTTGCTGGTGCTGTAAAAATCAGCATGGTTTTTTATGACAGTTATAAAAAAAGGCGCCTTTAAAAACGCCTTTTAATATTTTTAACTGCCAAAAATTGATACTTATCGGTCTTTTAGCTGGTCTCTTTGCCCATTAGGCGAGGTAGTTCACTAAACACTTCATGGTTAACTAATGCTTGCAAGGCTGGGTCATCGTGAATACTCTCCAAGTAACTTTCTCGCCTATTAAGTGCTTCGATTAGAAAGTGAAGTGCTTCATCAAATTGCCTCATAGCGGTATATGCGCAGGCCAATTGATAAAATGCACGACTATTTTCAGGGTCTATTTTAAGTGCTTGGTGACATAAATTAGCCGCCCATTGAGGTTCGTTCAATTCAAGTACTGCATTGGCTTTATAGGTTATTGCCTCGCAATCATCTCGGCGTATTTTAAGAATTTCGTCATAAATGGTTATTTTGTTGGAAGGGGAGTCATCTTGTTGTGCCTGTAGCCAAAGTGATTGGAGTTCTTGTGTTAATTCGATTTCTTCACGGTTTTCATCAATATGTTGCGTTTTTTGCTGTAATTGCTCTTCAATCATTTCTAATCGAGCCTCATATTCATGAATCAGCTTTGATATTTCCTCATCGGCGAGAGAATGTACGCGTTCTTTGATGTCCCTTATTGAGGTCCAGCCGACCAATACTAAAACGGATGTTGCTGCAGCTATCAAATAAAAGAAGTAGGTAACGGTGTCGGTTGCATAAGCCACGGCACGGTCAACGGAGTTATGCTCACGATCTAAAATTTGTTGTAGTAATTCTTGTTTTGATTTGGCTTGATCGATACGCAATTGTTTAATTTCATCTAATACATAGCGTTCAACAAATGGGGAGTAGAGCGGTTTCTCTAAATTATCAATTTTTTCCGGTATAGGGTCATCGACAGTGGTGGCGGCCGCTAATAATATAGGAAACAAGCAACTTAATAGAATCAGATTTTTTATGATGCGAGACATATGGCCCTTCCGTGATCATGAACTTCTACCAGTGCGGCATGTAAGCTTTTCACTGTATTGTCATGGTCTGCTTCGTTGACAATAAATTGCATATCTACTTGGCGCATTGACTGGTGGACAGCCAAAACACTAATATTTTCGTTGGCCACTGCCTGCACCATTTTTGCTAATATCCCTGGAATTTGCATATCGCTGCCTATAGCAGAAACAATGGCTACTTTTTTATGATTTACATCGGCTTCTGGAAAACGTTCTTTAATTAAGTAAAGAATACGTTTTACGGTTTTTAAGTTTGTTGATAAGAAATGGGTAATAGCATTGGCATTGGTGTCCTTAGAGACGATATGTGCATTAAATCGTTTGATAATAGAGACTAATTCGCTATCGTAATTTGATAGATTTCCGGCCATATCTTGATCAAACACCTCAAGCGCATAGATTCCTTTACAACCAGCAATGATTTCAACGCAAGGCGACTCACTAACATAATCGCCAGTAATTAAGGTGCCCGTATGTACTGGCTCAAACGTATTTTTTATACGAAGTGGAATGTCATTTTGTCGTAAGCCTTTGGCTGCTTTTGGGTGAATGGCCTCCATTCCTAGGTTAGCCAGTTGGTCCGCCACGTCATAATTAGTACGGCCGATAGGAACAGCATTTTCTTCACCAACTAATCGAGGGTCAGCGCTGCTTAAGTGAAACTCCTTATGGATAATGGCTTCGCTAGCCCCAGTTAACACAGCTAAACGGCTGAAGGTCATCTCGCTATAGCCTCTATCAAAAGATGACATGAGGCCAGAATCACTGTGTGCGTAGCCGGTCACAATGGGGAGTTGTTTTTCAAGGTTGATGTGTTGGAAGCTTAAACGAATACGTTCGTCTAAAGAGATATGGTGGTCAGCTCGCCACCCGGTTAAATCAACAAAGCAAGCATCAACACCATCCCGGTTAAGTAGCTCGGCGGTGTTCCAAGCGCTATGTGCTTCGCCAATGCTGGCTAACATTTCTCGAACGGTTGCTAAATGCGCATCTAAGGCAAAATGGCCATGTTGGCATAGGCTTTGTAGGTCAGCTAAGCATTTTTTTGCGTCGTCCATCCGTTCGGCCAAGAAAGTGTTAGCCTTATCTAGTAAGGTCGTTTGGCCAAATAGTTCTAGATTAATAGCTTGTAATTGTTGGTGCAATTCGTCACATTTAGTCAGCCAGCTGTCATCTTCTATGCCGTTGGCAAATAGGCCGTAGATGCCCGGTTGGCCACTTTTTTTATGTTCCAGTAAGGCATCAGTAACACCGCCATATGCTGACACTACAAATATTCGTCGGTAAACGCCGTCTAGGTTTTGATTAAGAATGATGTTATCTCGAACGGACACATAATCGCTCATTGATGTGCCGCCGATCTTTTCTACAGTATGCATTTTATCCTCTATGTATTATGTTTAAAGCGCTGAGTTTCAGTGCAAGATGGGCATAATGGTGAGCTCAGTTTAGTTATTAGTCTGGTTAAGAGACTTTTAAGGTCACACATAAATAGTTCCCCGTATGCTCAGCTATGTATGGTTTAGTTATTGTTCAGAACGCTACTTTTTTCATGATTAATGGGTTTCTTCATGGTTAAGCTCCTTTCCTTCGCAGTATCTAATTTGTAATTTGATGTGTTAGCTGGCCTATTGGCTTTTGATGTTTGCCTGTTTCCATAATGGTTAAAATGAACGAGAAGGTGTTAATGGTTTGATGTTAGAACGTGCACAAAGATACTCAGGCCGAGGCGGTTGCTCGCAAAATGGCTTGGCAACTTTGTTGCTTAATGCGTTATATACAAAAAACACATTGGCTCTAGGGTGAGGGGTAATATTACCGTTTGAGCCGTGTAGCGTATTACAGTCAAATACAATAACGCTGCCAGGTTTACTGGTCACTGTGGTAATGCCATATTTTTCTACCAACATGCTCAGGTGCTCGTTAGAAGGTACGCCATATTCTTGTTTTTTTAGTGAGGCTAGATGATGTTGCCGAGGCGTCTTACCTTCGCAGGCAATAAACTTCTTGTGCGAACCAGGTATCAGCATCAAGGGTCCGTTATGTGCATGGTTTTCTGTCAGCGTGACCGACATACTCAAGGCGCGCATATTAGGCATACCGTCTTCGACATGCCAAGTTTCAAAATCAGAATGCCAGAAAAACTCTTTACCGATAAAGCCGGGTTTGTAATTAAGGCGTGATTGATGAATATATACTTGGTCGTTCAAAATGTACCTTGCGAGACCTGCTAAACGTTCATCCATCATTAGCTTTTTAAAGACCGTACTGTTTTCATGTAAACTAAATATTGAGCGAACTTCGTGATGCCCCGGCTCTGTATATGCTTTTTCAGATTGTTCGTCGTTGCTAGCTGTAGACCGGAGTCGAGCGGACTCATCTTGAAGGGCTTCGATTTCAGCACTTGAAAAGATATTGTCGAGCACAATAAACCCTTGTTGCTCGAACTGCTCAATTTGTGAAGGGTCGATAGGCGGTGTGCTGTTTTGGGGAGCATAAATTACTGGATCCTGCCGATCCGTTATGCTGCTTAGCCCTTTGCGTGATGGGTAAGTATCTTCAACAGCGTGGCTTTGATCAATAGAGTGCCTACTTGCTGTGTTATTCATCAGTGCTATTGTCCTCAATGCCTTGGTCGTTTAATTCATAAGCACCTTCTGCGTTATGCACTTCCTTACCATTAAGTGGCGGGTTGAATACACAAGCCAAAGTCATTTCTTTTGAAGCACGAAGGATGTGTTTATCATGCTTGTCCAAAACGTAAATAGTGCCGGGTTTGATTGGGTGCTTTTTATTGTCGGCTAAGGTTTCAACTTCGCCCTCGCCGGTAATGCAATACACCGATTCCAAGTGATTTTGATAGTGCATTTGAAAATCAGCGCCTTGGTAAATAGTCGTGATGTGAAAGGAGAACCCCATGTTGTCTTCCTTAAGAAGCAATCGGGTGCTTTCCCAGTTTCCATCGGGGGAAATAATTCTTCGGTTACTTTGATTGGCGTCAGATAAATTACGTACGATCATTAGATTATCCTTTGGTTAAGCTCTTTTTACGATGATTGATAAAAATAAGTGATTCAGTAAGCAGGGCTTTATTGCCCCGCTTTTACTGTGTTTTTATCGTTTAAATGGACGTTTAAACGTCACTAGGCCAGCAGTGAAAGCGGTTAAACCTTAACTGGCTTCGAAATACAGATTCTTTTCTGGAATATCTTGTTTTTCACATACTTCTCGAATAGCTTCTTCAATAATATCAATACCTTTTTTAAGGTTCTCATCAGAGATAACTAACGGGCACAAAAACTTGACGACTTGATCATCTGCACCACTGGTTTCAATGATGAGCCCTTTTTGGAAGGCGTGATGTGTAATTTTCCCAGCAATATCACCATTAACACAATTAATGCCTTGAAACATGCCGCGACCTTTGGCGGTAAACTGACCTTCACCATATTGGCTGACGATGTTTTCAAGTCGCTCGGAAACATACTGGCCTTTGCGTTTAATCTCTTGCGAAAATTGATCATTTGTCCAATAGTGGTCAATGGCTGCTTTAGCGGTTACAAAAGCAAGGTTATTGCCTCTGAAAGTACCGTTGTGTTCACCGGGTTTCCAGACATCAAATTCGGCTTTTATCAGCGCTACTGCAAATGGCAAACCATAACCACCAAGCGATTTGGATAAGGTGATAATGTCAGGTTCGATACCGGCTTCTTCAAAACTAAAATAGTCGCCTGTTCGGCCGCAACCGGCTTGTATATCATCAACGATTAACAGGATGTTGTGTTTACGGCAGACAGTCTGAAGGTTTTGCAGCCATTTAATACTGGCAGCGTTAATACCACCTTCACCTTGGACAGTTTCAACAATTACCGCAGCAGGGGAGTTAATGCCACTGCTTGAATCGGACAGCACTTTATCAAGGTATTCTGTTGTATCGATGTTATCACCTAAGTAGCCGTCATATGGCATACGGTGGGTACCGACTAAGCTAACGCCAGCCGCATCTCTATGATGTGAGTTGCCTGTTGCCGCTAGTGAGCCCAAGCTGACACCATGAAATCCATTGGTAAAAGTCACAATATTTTGTTGGCCAGTTACATTACGTGCAATTTTCATTGCTGCTTCAACAGCATTGGTACCGGTAGGGCCGGTAAATTGCACCATGTATTCCATATTTCTTGGTTTTAAAATATGGTCATTAAATGCTTGTAGGAACTCACCTTTAGCTTTGGTATGCAAATCTAAGCCATGGGTAATACCATTGCTTTTAATATATTTAAGCAGCGCGTGTTTGAATATAGAGTTGTTATGACCATAGTTAAGGGTCCCAGCTCCAGCGAGAAAGTCTAAATATTGGCGACCTTCTTCGTCCCACATAAACTCTCCTTTAGCGCGATTAAAAACGCGCGGGAAAGAGCGTGCATAGCTTTGTACTTCAGATTCTATTTCATCAAAAATTTTCATAGTAATTTGTTTGTTTGGTTAAGGTTAAAAGGACCGATTCGGACTAAATTCTCAGAATCATGTTGGCCGTCAAAGTGCGTTTGCTTGTCCATCCATGGGGCATGCTGCAACTGTGTCTCTAGACTTTTTGATAAGGCTTCAAAGAGATGCCAAGAGGGCTTGTTATCTTCGGTGATAGTTGTCTCTATGTAATGCACATCCTGACAAAAAGGGCGGTTTAAGATGTGTAGCAACATCTGTGAAGCAAGCCCCCGCCCACGGGCCTGTTCATTAACAGCAACCTGCCAGATAAACAAAGTGTTTGGGCTTTTAGGCAGTAGGTAGCCTGAAATGAAACCGACTATTTCATCGTTCATTTCTGCTGCGACAGAGGTGCTTGCGAAATGCTCACATTGAAGCAGATTACAGTAGCTAGAGTTGGTATCGAGGGGAGGGCAATTTTCGATCAATCGATAAACGGCCATGCCGTCTTCAAGGGTCGGTTCCCTCAAATAAATAGGTTTGGAATATGACAAATTTTTTTATTACGCTATATATTTAGTTAGTGTGCTAATTAATAAAATTTAAAAATAAAGGCAAATTTAGTTTTTTTTGGCTATAAATCCTTGTAAATTTAATATTTTATTTAATTAATCATTAGTACACTAAACATTGTAGCATGAGATCGTAGTTGATTTCCACCTGACCGCCTATGCATCAAATTAAGAATGGGCTAGGAGCTTGATAATTAAGTAGAATATTTTGACGCTAAGGTTTTAGAGAATGGAGATCCTGATCAGAAGGGCTTAAATTATTCATTCAAATTAACTGCTAATGGGCGAGCTGAAAACATGGGTGTTAACCAGTTGAAGGGAAAAACAATACGCAGGTCAGTATGTAGATGGTTTGGGTTAGGCGTTTATCTAGTGGTTTGGTTTTTTTACCATTAAAAATTATCGAAGATATAATGGACTTGAGTATTAATTAATCGAGAGGAGCCCAGTTGAATAACAGTCAAGAAGTATTGATGGCATTAAGGCGTGTAATTAGGGCAACTGACCTGCACTCTAAACACTTAGCGAAAACGACCGGCTTAACGGCACCTCAAATTTTGTTGCTGCAAACTATTCGAGATAAAGGCGAAGTGACCATTGGCGAACTTGCGAGTGAAATAAGTCTTAGTCAAGCAACGGTGACGACGATTTTAGATCGACTGGAAAAGCGTCAGCTGGTGTATCGTGAACGCTCTAAAGCAGATAAGCGAAAAGCGCATGCCTACCTTACAGAGCAAGCTATTGAGATTTTAAAAGACTCCCCAATTCCCCTGCAAGAACAGTTTGCGCGCCAGTTTGATCATTTGCATGAATGGGAGCAAACGATGATTATCTCTTCTTTGCAGCGTGTTGCTCAGATGATGGATGCACAAGATATTGACGCTTCCCCTGTATTGGATCTTGGTGTTTTAGACCGTCAGGGAACAGCGATAACCCCATCTGACGTATAAGCAATAATGAGGCTGCGGTTCCTGAGCTTTATTATTGAGTATTCTGCTGGGATAAATGATTGACGGCTTTGTTTTATTTTTCATTAAACGTTAATGTTTTTTTATGGAGCTGCTTTAATTAATTTAAGAAATTAACTTTCTTTAGTGATTTTTGCTTGACCTTTAGTTCAGTCCGAATACAATAGCCACCTCAAAGCGCCTGTAGCTCAGCTGGATAGAGTACTCGGCTACGAACCGAGCGGTCGGGCGTTCGAATCGCTCCAGGCGCGCCATACATGAAACCCTCCTTTTGGAGGGTTTTTTTGTGCCTGCCGATTAAGTATGGGCGCTTTAATGCCTTCATTTTTTAAGGCAATATTTGTAAATAGGGCCTAACAGGTTGATATATAAAAATATTTTTACAGTTAATTCATTTTGTTTGGAATACAATATATAGTTAATATTAAAATTATTTACACACTATCTTGTGTTTCTATGGGCTTTCTTATAATCTATCTCTACAGGGAATAGGGAGCGCATCCCGAAAACATTACATTAAGATAGATAGGGGAAATATGAGCACAGTCAACTTGAAAGTTATTAAAGAAAATCACGCTGAGATTGAGTTCCAATCGGCCTCGTTAGATATCTGGGATAAAAAATACTGTTTAAAAAAACAGGATGGCTCGCCCGTCGATAACAATATTGAAGAAACCTATGATCGTGTTGCAGCAGCAATTGCTGAGGTGGAAGAAAACGCAGATAAGAAAGAATATTGGCATGATCAATTTGTCTGGGCTCTAAAACATGGTGCGATTCCAGCAGGGCGTATTATTTCCAATGCAGGTGCTAGTGATTATAAACCAGCGACATCGACTATTAATTGTACTGTATCAGGCTCTATTTCTGATTCTATGGACGATATCTTAAGGAAAACACACGAAGCTGGTTTAACCCTTAAAGCGGGTTGTGGTATTGGTTACGAATTTTCTACGCTACGCCCTAAAGGTGCCTATGTATCCGGTGCAGGTGCTAATACCTCGGGTCCATTATCGTTCATGGATATTTTTGACAAAATGTGTTTTACCGTATCATCAGCGGGGGGGCGACGTGGTGCACAAATGGCAACCTTTGATGTTGCTCATCCGGATGTGCGCGACTTTGTTCGTGTAAAGCGTGAAGATGGCCGCTTGCGTCAGTTTAATTTATCGTTGTTGATTACAGACGACTTTGTACAAGCAGTTAAAGACGATGCCGATTGGCCATTAGTGTTTCCTTTGTCAGAAAAAGAATTGGCGTCAGGCGAGATTGATTTAAATGATAAAGACAAGGTGCTATGGCGTGAATGGCCTATTACCAAAGGCTACCTAGTAAATGATGTAGGCTTAGTTGCCTGTCGAATTTATAATCGAGTGAAAGCTCAACGCCTATGGGAAACTATTATGGCGTCTACTTATGATTATGCTGAACCTGGGTTTATTCTTATCGATAAAGTGAACGAGATGAATAACAATTGGTTTTGCGAAAATATTCGCGCAACTAACCCATGTGGTGAACAACCATTACCGGCCTATGGATCTTGCTTGTTAGGCTCCATTAATTTAACTAAGTTTGTATTAAACCCTTTTACCTCAAAAGCGTCTTTCGACTGGGAAAAGTTTCGTAAAACTGTCGGTATTTTCACCCGAATGCTGGATAACGTAGTAGAGATTAATGGCTTGCCTTTGGAAGGCCAACGTGAAGCAATTGAGCACAAGCGTCGCCATGGTATGGGCTTTTTAGGCTTAGGTTCAACCTTAACAATGATGGGTATTCCTTATGGTGAAGATGCATCGGTTGAATTTACTGAAGAAGTCAGTAAGCAACTAGCGGTTACCGGTTGGGAAGCGGGTTTAGAACTGGCTAAAGAAAAAGGGCCTGCGCCCATCATGGATGAGGACTTTGAAGTAACAGGAGATATGCTGCGTAAACGACCAGAAATGTTGGACGATGGTTATCAGGTTGGCGATACAGTAAAAGGCCGTGTTTTACATGCAAAGTACAGTCGTTATATGCAACAAATAGCCTCTGTTGCGCCTGAGCTCGTGGAGCAACTTGCAGAAACGGGCGCGCGCTTTACTCACCATAGCTCTATCGCGCCAACAGGAACTATTTCTCTATCACTAGCCAATAATGCCAGTAATGGCATTGAACCAAGCTTTGCTCATCACTATGCACGTAATGTTATTCGTGAGGGGCGTAATGCGAAAGAAAAAGTTGATGTATTCTCATTTGAGTTATTGGCGTACCGCACATTAATTAATGAAAAAGCCATGCCGTATTCAGAGCAGGCAGATGAAAAACTACCCAGCTATTTTGTAACGGCAGAAACCATTACTCCAAAACAGCATGTGGATATACAAGCTGCAGCACAAAAATGGATTGATTCATCTATTTCAAAAACCGCTAATGTGCCGACAGAATTTCCTTTTGAAGACTTTAAAGATATCTATCTTTATGCTCACGAAAAGGGATTAAAGGGCTGTACAACGTTCCGCTTTAATCCAGATGTATTTCAAGGTGTACTGGTAAAAGACTCAGACCTAGAAAACACAACATATCGTTTTAAGCTTCAAGACGGCTCAACGTTAGAGGTAAAAGGTAACGAGATGGTTGAATATGAAGGTGAATCACATACCGCAGCGAACTTATACGATGCCTTAAAAGAAGGTTATTACGGTAAGTTTTAAGGTTGACGGCAGCGAACAGGAGAAAAAAATGACACACAAAATTACACAAGCCATCACCGGTTACGACGTTGTAAAAGACGATGAACCAAAAGTTGAAGAAGTCGCTCTTCAGACTGAAGAGAAAAGCAATATCATCCAAATGCATGAAAGCCTTAAAAGGCCAGAAATGTTATTGGGTTCAACCTATAAAATTAAAACGCCGTTATCAGAGCATTCGCTATATATAACGATCAATGATTTGATATTAAACCCAGATACAGATCATGAGCAACGGCGTCCATTTGAGGTGTTCATCAACTCTAAAAACATGGATCACTTCCAGTGGATTGTTGCGCTAACAAGAATTATGTCTGCGGTGTTTAGAAAAGGTGGCGACATTACCTTCCTAGTAGAAGAACTACGTTCCGTATTTGACCCCAGTGGAGGCTACTTTAAAAAAGGCGGTAAGTTTATGCCATCACTTGTTGCTGAAATTGGAGACGTCGTCGAATCGCATTTAAAAATGATTGGGATGATCAAAACTGAAGAAATCAGCGAGCACCAACAAAAAATCATGGATGAGAAACGGGCTCAGTTTGAAGCAGAAAAACAGGTTAAATCCCCCGAGCATGAAACCACTAGCGAATTTCCAGCAGGCTCACAATTATGTACAAAGTGTAATGTGACCGCCTCCATCCAAATGGATGGCTGTATGACATGTTTGAATTGTGGCGATAGTAAATGTGGCTAGGATGAAATCAAGTTGGCTGACCCCTTGATTTACAGCCCTGTTTTGTCTTGATTATCGTATTACAGGGAATTGTAGTCCTTATAAGTAAAGAAATTACAGGGAAATTTTAGTTCCCTTAATAACTAGTTATAATCCTGTGCTGCGCGGTCGCGTAGCCTCTCTGGTAATGCTTTCCAGCATCTCTTTTTTCTCTATTGCTTTGGTCTTTTCAGCTTCAAGTGCATTTAATATCGCCACTTGCTCTTTTATTCTAGCTTTTAATATATTTTCAATACTTGGGTTCTCTGGCATTGGGTATGCGTCAGATATTATTTCAATTTTTATATTCATGTATATTTCCTCGGTTTATAACAAGTCGCTCAAATTGAGCGGTTAAAGTTTTGCGCCTTATCCATATATGTTCAGCGCCAATTTAGCTAAAGCGTTAGTTGCCGCAACTTGTTCTTTAAAATTAAAGTGGCAACTTTCGTGTTTTACCTAAAAGTTTGGCGTTTGTTTCATTCTTTATTCTGGTAAATTTTAGGTTTTATAAACGTAGTTTTGTATTTTTTGAAGCTCAGTTTTCGCCTGAGTTTATTTGGTTAAAACAATAAGCAAAAGTGTACACGGCTCAAATTCAGGTTGGGCGGCTAAGTTGCGGAGGTGTTTATTAGCTCTCACTTCCACGTATTAATTTTTTGTGTTGTTGGTGCGTAAAATGTGTTTAACTATCAAACAACTAACAAGCGTTTAAACAGGGACAAATTACAGTTGGCTGGTTCCGCTACGCTTCACATTTTAGCCAACAATAATTTGCCCATTAAACGGGCGTTATGTGTTTTTAGGGAATATGGCTAAATTATTTTTGTGTTTGCTGTCATTTCGTCGCACAAAAATAGCGTTTTAGGTTTGGTGTGTAATTTTCGCCAAACTAGTTTAGGCTTACTCACTAATAAGCTTTGCGCAATTTTTACTTCGTAAATGCAAAGCTATTAATGTCGGTTTTACCAAAGGTAAGTGGCTCAAAAAATTCGGTTAAACGCACAGGCAACGGTGCACATAATGTTAGCTTGGTGTTAAAGTAAACACATAACAAGCATTTAAACAGGGACAAAAAACAGTTGGCTTTTTTCGTTCCTCAAAATTTTAGCCAACATTTTTTGCCCATTAAATGGGCGTTAGTTTACAAAAGGATTTTGGTAGTGTTTGAAAGTATTGCGATCTATTCAGGGTTAATTGCGACAATCTGGATCTTCATTGGTGTTTATGTAGCAAGTCGATTTTATGCTGGTTACAGTCATTCTAAACAATTTTGTAGTGAACTAGGTGCAACGGGTAGCCCAACTGAAAAATTGTCTCCCTTAATTAACAATTATCCTCTTGGTTTTCTATTTTGCTTTTTCGGTTGGTATCTGGCACAACTCTCAAATGTTTCAACCTTAGTTAATGTTGCTGGTTGGCTAGTTATAGCTCATGGTGTTGGTACTTGGGTCGCAGGTTATTTTCCAATGGACGCGGATCCATTTACTAAGAATCCAACTTTTAATTGTAAGGTACACTCTTGGGCTGGTTTCATTATGTTGCTTTCATTAGTTGTAGCACCAATATTAATTGCTATAAGTCCAACGACTGAAATTATCCCACTATATTTTCGTATTTTTTCAGTAGTTTCTGTTGTCGCTGCTGTTTATTATCTTTTTGCTATGGCTAAAGCCGTTAAATCCCAAAGAAACCCTGGCATCCATCAGCGTATTTCATATGGGTTTCAGCTAATTTGGCTAAGTGCTTTTTCACTAGTATTGGTGTAATTGTAAACTAACAAGAAATTAAACAAGGACAAAAAACAGTTGGTTTTTGCTCCTTCGTCGCTTATTTTAACCAACTATTTTTTGCCTGTTAATTGGGCGTTAGGTTTCTAATGGAAATAATCTTAATTCGGCATGGAAAACCAACCTCGGCAAATAATCCAATCGTTGATGCTTGTGAGTATACAAAATGGATCAGGAGGTACAATCTTTCTGACGTTGCCAAAAACAGTAGACCTGAAAGTATAAATGCTCAATACAAATCTTTTTATACGGTATCAAGTGATTTAAAACGAGCTATACACTCAGCAAATATTTACGTGAGTAAAAAACCCGAAGAAGTTGATAAACTATATAGAGAGATGGAAATACCTAGATATAAATTTCCATTTCAATTAAAAGCTTGGAATTGGGTTTATCTTTCGAGGCTTCTATGGATGCTTGGACTTAAAGGTTCATTTGAGTCTTTTAAACAAGCTAAACAGCGAGCCGATATTGCAGCGACTCAATTAATAGAAGTAGCTAAAAGCCAAGATAAAGTTGTATTATTTGGTCATGGGTACATGAATCGATATATTAGAAAATCATTAATTCAAAAAGGTTGGGCGTTAAAGTCCAAGAGCAATGCTTACTGGGGTGTTACCTGCCTAGAAACCTAACAAGAAAATAAACAAGGACAAAAAACAGTTGGCTTTTTGTTCACTACGTTCACTTATTTTAGCCAACAATTTTTTGCCTGTTATTTGGGCGTTATACCCTCAAAAATAACCAGCATGGAAAGTAAATGAATTTTGTCAAAATATTTACCTTATTAGTAATATCTATCAGCGTGCATGCTGAAGACTACAAAATTGATAACCTTTATAGCTCAAATACTATTAATGGCTCAATTCTCATTGAGTCAATGGATGGAAAAGTTAAATATCAGCATAATGTTAATGATAAAGAGGCCTTCATTCCCGCATCTACTTTCAAAATCCCTAATACACTTATCATACTAGAAGAAGGTTTAATTAAAGGTTCGTCAGAGGTCATCCAATGGGATGGTAAAGAAAGAGATTATGCGCTATGGAATAAAGACCAAACCCTTAGGAGTGCTTTTCAAGTTTCATGCGTATGGTGCTACCAAAGATATGCAAGGCAAATAGGTGACAAAAAATATCATAAATATTTACAGAAATTTGATTATGGTAACCTTTTAACCGGAGCTGACATCGCTCGATTCTGGTTAGACGGCGATCTAAGAGTATCTGTTAAAGGGCAAATTAACTTTTTACGTAAAGTCTATTCTGAAGAACTCCCTGTAGAAAAACGACACATTAAAACGTTAAAAAACATAATGCTTTCAGAAGAAACTGAAAACTACAAAGTTTGGTCAAAAACCGGATGGTCAGGAAAAGATGGCTGGTATGTAGGTTACTTGGTCACTAATAATCAAACATGGTTTTTTGCTAATCATATTGAAATCAAGAGTAAGTCTGACTTAAAGCTGCGTAAAAAACTTACAATGGAAACATTTAAAATCTTGAATATTATTCGATGAAAAAAGGTATAACAAACTTTTCAAAGCGGACGCGCAAAAAGCCGCGCGCCCTTTAAATTAAGCGTTAGAGCACACAAGGATTAAACTCAGTGCGTGATTTAAAATTTATACTTCAACAAAAGTATGAGACAAGTAGAGCATTAGTTATTGGTATAAACCAATATAAGAATGCTTCGCCTTTAGGTTATGCAGTAAATGATGCTCATGAAGTAAGAGATGTTCTCGTAGAGGAACTTGGATTTGAGAAGGAAAATGTCATATACCTTGCAGACCAAGAAGCAACAAAGTCCAACATACTCAAATCATTTCTACGATTCTCAAATGACGATATTAAAGTAGATGATCGATTATTTGTCTTCTTCGCTGGTCACGGCCATACAAGATCCGGTGTAAAAGGCGAAGTTGGGTATCTAGTACCCTATGACGCTGATATGGATGACTATTCTACATTCATTCGCTGGGATGAATTAACTAGAAACGCAGAATTGGTTCGGGCAAAGCATATCTTATTCGTGATGGATGCTTGCTATGGTGGTCTCGCTGTTCATAGGGATTTACGGCCAGGAAGCAGTAGGTTTCTAAGAGATATGTATCAAAGATTTTCGAGGCAGGTAATTACGGCAGGAAAGGCTAATGAGGTTGTTGCGGATGCAGGTGGGCCACTACCTAATCATTCGGTATTTACAGGCCATTTTATTGAGGGAATTAGAGGTAAAGCTGCAAACGAATATGGAGTTATCACGGCCAGTGGTTTAATGGCGTATGTTTATTCAAAAGTGGCCAATGACATAAATTCAGAACAAACGCCGCATTACGGTCAGTTTGACGGTGATGGAGATTTTATAATTTCAGTGCCAGTTAATGAAACTGCTGAAGTTGATGAAACGAAAGATACTGATGAATTAATTACAATTCCGTATGTAGATGAGGTTAGAACTTCAAAAACTACTGAAGAGAAAGTGGAATACATTAAAGAGTTAATCTCTTCGAATAATTCGCAAATTAAACTTCATGACTTTTCGATCGAAGAGGTGCGCAGGTTTCTATCTGCCACTAGTGAAGATAGCTTTGCAACAAGTGGTCAATTCTCAGATGAAGAGTTTTTAGAACGCATATCATCCTATGAGTTTCATTCGAAAGACCTGTCCATGATAGTGGCTTGTTTGTCTCACTGGGCAAACGATAACCAATTGGGCTCCCTGACAAAGATTGTTTCGAGATCATGCGACCGGTTGTTAGAAAGCCGTGGAGGATTGGTGGTGTGGGCCAACCTAAGATGGTATCCACTTCTATTAATAATTTACCATGCTGGAATTGCGGCTTTAGAGGGAAAAAATTACAAAAGCTTAGCTTCTATTTTTTATACAAAGCTGGGCTCCTCTGAATATGACGATAGCGGCTCGTTCTTTGCTCTAAAGGTTGCTAGTGCTGCCGGTGATCTAGTGGATGTTTTTAAAAGAATTCCTGATCACGAACGGAATTACACGCCTTTAAGTGAATACCTTTATAAGTTAGTTCAACCAGAGTTGGACGACATGCTTTTCCTTGGTAAGGGGTATGAGGATGTCTTCGATGAATTCGAAATTCTTTTCGCGTTAGTTGTAGCTGACCTCAAGAAACAAGAAGATAGCTATGTTTGGGGGCCAATAGGTAGATTTGGTTGGAAAAATCGCAGGCACGGAACATCTCCATTTCAAAAATTGAGAAATGAGGCGTCTCAGTATAGAAACAACTGGGGGCCTATAAAAGCAGGGATGTTCGGTGGTCAATATGAGAGATTTGAAGAAGTGGCCGAGCTATATCAAACTGAGATCTTGGCCAGCCTGAGATGGTTTTAAGCTCTAACAAAGCGCTGCACTCGGACAATTTTACGCTGCGCTTAAAAATTGCCGGTGAGCGCGGCGTTAGGCCTACTTACATAGCTTTCAACTTTATAAATTTTTTATCATATAAAAGGAATAAAAATAATGAAATCAGGAAAAATACTTACTGCCTCTATCGCTCTTTGCTGCACAATTATTAGCGCGGGATGTGCCACGATTGTCAATGATGCCAATATCCCGCTAACGTTCAGCTTCTCCGATGGCTCAGCCGGTAAATGTACTTTTAAAAATAAACGAGGTGTATGGGAGTCCAATATACCTACCCCTGGCGTATACATCCGTAGATCTGATGATGCGCTCATTTACGATTGCGAAACTGCTGATGGTAGGGAGGTTTCAGGCTCTATTAGGAGTGAAATGGAAGGAGGCAAAATGGCTGCAAGCGTCGTATTTTGGGATTTAGGAATCACGGATGCGATAACTGATAAACATAGAACATATCAAGGAAACGTAACGATACCTGTCCAACCAAAAAAGTAGCTCAATGCTCTCTGAATCCGAAGTTAATAATTAGGCCTAACAAGTGGGTGGTGCGGGTCTGCGTTCCGCTTCGCTTCACTGGCCCCACACCCTAAGCGTTAAATCGAAGGAAAGCAATGAGTGCAGAGCAAGAAGAAGCACAGGGCGTGACAGCCTCAGAGCGTTATCTCGCTTGGCTAGGTAAAAATACCTTCCTAAGTCCCTGGTGTTATCCGAATCTGTACACAGACGAAGGGAAGAAAGCCGACAGTGGCGATGGTAAAGAACTTTGTGACCTTCTTGTTGTTTTCAAAGAACACGTGATCATTTTCTCTGACAAAGATATTGCCTTTAAAGATACCGGTAACTTGGAAGTAGACTGGGGGCGCTGGGTAAGAAGGGCAGTATTAAAATCCGCTCCACAAGTGTTTGGTGCCGAAAAGTTTATTTGCGAGCACCCTGATCGAATCTTTTTAGAAATCAATGGGGTCAGACTCGATTGATTTTAAAAGGGGGCTAGTTTAAGTCCAGACGTTGTGATTAAAAGGGCTTTATCATGGCGTAATTACTTCGTTGTGTTGTAATGGATAAACCCCAGCACGTTTTCGTTCGTGGTAACAACTCTAAGCTCTTGGTTTCTTAGTCGCGCCTTATGATCTAACCCACATCACTAGGGTACGGGGTATAAGCTTCAACGGCCCAAAGATAACGTATTACTAATAAGTAAACTCAATATTACTTCGTGATGAAATATGAAGCGGTTCCGCTCATTAGGACAGTAAAAGCCGTTAGTTAAGGAGTTATTTTC
>OJEN01000007.1_pt1 | contig 143077 bp, 143 predicted proteins | sample 1593351 | NCBI WGS metagenome assembly OJEN01 (sample SAMN05416777, study PRJEB24817) | seawater metagenome | isolation source: Sea water | place: Canada:Atlantic | collected 2013-11 | reverse complement strand
ACGAGATCTAGTACGGTCTCGTGGGCTCGGAGATGTGTATAAGAGACAGCCCTCGCGCCGATCCTGTTCGGGGTTACGGTGCTGGTCCTGTGGGAATTGCTGGTGCGCGGGCTGGGCGTGCCGGGTGCGATCCTGCCGCCGCCCTCGGCCATCGGGCAGGCCTTTGCGGCGAACCTGCCGACCCTGTGGGCCGATTTCGTCCAGACCTTCGTCAAGGGTGCGCTGTCAGGTTATGTCATCGGATGCTCGGTGGCCTTTGCCATGGCGCTGGCGGTGGACCGTTCCGATTTCCTGAAGCGCGGCCTGCTGCCGGTCGGCAACTTTATGGCCGCGCTGCCCATCATCGGCATGGCGCCGATCTTCGTGATGTGGTTCGGCTTCGGTTGGCAGTCCAAGGCGGCGGTGGTCGCGGTGATGTGCTTTTTCCCGATGCTGGTGAATACGGTGCAGGGACTGGCGGCGGCGGACCGGATGCAGGCCGATCTGATGCGGACCTATGCGGCCTCCCCCTTGCAGACGTTGATGAAACTGAAACTGCCGGCCGCAGGGCCGTTCATTTTCAACGGTCTGAAAATCTGCACGACTCTGGCGTTGATCGGTGCCATCGTGGCGGAGTTCTTCGGCTCGCCGACGCTCGGCATGGGCTTTCGTATTTCCACTCAGGTCGGTCGTCTGGCGCTCGACATGGTCTGGGCGGTGATTCTGGTCGCGGCTCTTGCGGGCTCGGCCTTTTACGGTGTGGTAACGCTGCTGGAGAGAGCGGCCACCTTCTGGCATCCGTCACAAAGGGGAAGGTGACGAGGGCCCCAACAAGGAGAGAACTATGAAATTGCTCAAGACTTTGGCCGCAGCGACTCTGCTCGCCACGCCCGCTATGGCGCAGGACGAGGTGACGTTGCAGTTGCAATGGGTCACGCAGGCCCAGTTTGCCGGGTACTACGTCGCGCTCGATCAGGGTTATTACGAGGACGAGAACCTCGATGTCACGATCCAGCCCGGCGGCCCCGATATCGCACCGCCGCAGGTCCTGGCCGGGGGCGGCGCGGACGTCATGCTCAACTGGATGCCCTCCGCCCTGGCTGCACGTGAACGCGGCGTGCCCGTCGTCAACATCGCGCAGCCGTTCAAGACGTCCGGCCTGATGCTGACCTGCTGGGCTGATGCGGGCATCGAAACGCCCGAGGATTTCCGTGGCAAGACCATCGGCGTCTGGTTCTTCGGCAACGAATATCCGTTCCTCAGCTGGATGAGCCAACTTGGCATTCCCACGGATGGCGGCGAGGATGGCGTGACCGTTCTGCGGCAGGCGTTCAACGTCGATCCGCTGTTGCAGCGGCAGGCGGACTGCATTTCGACCATGACCTATAACGAATACGGTCAGGTTCTGGACGCCGGTGTGGCAGAGGACGAACTGATCACCTTCAAATATGAGGATCAGGGCGTCGCGACGCTTGAGGATGGCATGTACGTGCTTGAGGAAAACCTCGACGATCCCGAGTTTGTGGACCGGATGGTCCGGTTCGTCCGCGCCTCGATGAAGGGGTGGAAGTGGGCCGAGGAAAACCCCGAGGAAGCCGCTGAAATCGTGCTCGACAACGACGCGACCGGCGCTCAGACGGAGGCGCATCAGGTCCGCATGATGACTGAGATCGCCAAACTGACCGCAGGCTCGAACGGCGCGCTGGATGTGGCCGATTACGAGCGTACCGTGGCCACCCTGCTGGGCGGCGGGTCCGACCCCGTCATCACGATGGAGCCTGAGGGCGCGTACACATTGGAGATCACCGACCAGGCGCTCGACTGATCCTGGGCTGGACTGATCCGGGGGGGGTGACTGCCCCCTTCACTTTCTGAAAAATATCCCCGCCGGAGGCGCAGCTTTATGAACGCGCCTCCGGCGGGGATGTGTCACGACGCCGAAACGTCACTCGCGCAGGGCAGCGCGGATCGCGTGGTAGCTGTCCTTGGGCGTACGCTCCAGCGTATCGAAATCGACATGGACGAGGCCGAACCGTTTATCGTATCCGGCCGCCCATTCGTAATTGTCCATCAGCGACCAGACGAAATACCCCCTGAGCGGCGTTCCCTCGGCAATTGCCTGTCTGGCTGCGGCGAAGTGGTCGCGCAGATATTTGATGCGCTGCGGATCGGGGCAGGTGCCGTCGAGCAGATAGTCATGCCCTGCCATGCCGTTTTCCGTCACGTATATCGGCAGGTCGCCGGAATATTCGGTCGCGGCCCATGTCAGGAAATGGCGCAACTGATCGGGATCGACCTCCCAGTCAAAGGCGGTCTTTTCCAGCGGGCCGGGCGTGTATGCGATCTGCGGCCATGCGCCGCCGGCATTCACCACGCGTTTGCGGGTGTAGTAATTGATGCCCAGCCAATCGACCGGGGCCTGAATGGTGGGAAAATCGTCCTGCCAGCCTTGCGGCAGATGCGGCTCCAACCCCTCGAGCGCGGCCTTGGGATATTCGCCTTTGAACACGGCCGACAGGAACCATTCGTTGTACAGGGCGTGGTTGCGTTCATGCGCGGCAATGGTCTCAGGCCGGTCGTCCACGGGGGTGGAGCCTTCGAGGTTGGTGACGATCCCCAGATTGTTCAGGCCCATGCCCCGCATCACTTCGACCGCGCGACCATGCGCCAGCAGAACGTGGTGCATGGCGCGGGCGGCGGCGCGGATGTCGCGCAATCCGGGGGCGTGGGCCCCGATGAAGTGGCTCAGCCATGCGACGCACCACGGCTCATTGATCGTGGCTGTCGCCTCCACCCGATCGCCGATTTTGCTCATCACGGTTTCGGTGTAGTCCGCGAACCAGCTTGCCACATCGCGGTTGCGCCAGCCGCCCTTGTCCGCCAGCGCGGCGGGCAGGTCCCAGTGGTAGAGCGTCGCATAGGGCCGTATGTTGCGCGCCAACATGCCATCCACCAGCCTGTCGTAGAAATCGAGCCCCTCGGGGTTCACGCGCTGCCCGTCGGGCATCACCCGCGCCCAGTTCATCGAAAACCGGTAGGCGTCGAACCCCGCGTTGGCGATCAGGTCCAGATCGGGCTGCCAGCGGTTGTAGTGATCGCAGGCGAGCGCGCCATCCTCGGCCCGCTCCACATTGCCGGGAGTGGCGGCGAAGGTGTCCCAGTGCGACGGGCCGCAACCACCGAATTTCGCCCCCTCGATCTGATAAGCGGAGGTGGCGGTGCCGAAGACGAACCCCTCGGGAAAATCGGCGCGGGTAAAGCCAAGGCCGGTCATGGTCAGGTCTCCTTCGGCGCGGGGCCGGTGGAGCGGCCCTCGATGAACTCGCAGTCCCAGATCTCGCTGCTGACCTTCTTGCCCGCGATGTGGTCGATCAGCTTTCGGGCGCATTTCGCCCCCGCCTCCCGGACCGAGGAGCGTTGCACCGTGAATGGCGGCGGATCGCCCTCGTTCGCCATGAACGACAGATCGTCGTCATGACTGATCAGTGAGACATCGACCCCCAGTTCCAGCCCCGCATCGCGCACGGCCCGCGCCACACCCAGCGCGGAGATCGTGCTGGAGGTCAGGATCGCGGTGGGGGGCTGCGGCTCACGCAGCCAGCGACGGGTCACGTCATATGCGTTCGTCTCCGTCATTTCCATGTTCACCATCCGGTTGGCCGGGGCCCGCAGGCCCTGCGCGTCCAATGCCTGCTCGAACCCGAAACGGCGGCGGCGGGCGAAACTGATCGTCTCTATCCCATTGAGCAGGGCAAAGCGGCGGTGCCCCAGTTCGATCAGGTAATTGGTCGCGAATTCAAACGACCGGCGGTTGTTGATGTCCAGATAGACGGGGCGATCCTCGTCTATGTCCACCGAGCGGCCATGCACGACGAAGGGCAGGCCCAGTTCACGCAGCAGATCGACACGCGGGTCGTCCAGGCGCGGAGTGTGCACGATCAGACCGTCCACGGACCGGCGGCGGGCAAGCTCGCGGTAGGTCTGGACCTCGTTCGCCTGCGGCACGGCGGACAGCAGGGTTTCGTAGCCTTCGGAGCTGTAGATCTCGGACGCGCCCGCCATGAATTCCGCGAAGATCGGGTTGATCATCTGATGGGTGCTCAACGGGATTACATGCCCGATCGCCATGGACCGCCCCGTTGCCAGCTTTCGCGCCATGGTATTCGCGCGATAGCCGTATTCGCGGGCGGCAGCCACAATTCGCGCGCGGGTATCTGCATTGACCTCGGGATAGCCGTTGAGTGCCCGGGACACCGTCGTCGGAGACAGCCCCAACCGTTCGGCGAGTTCCTTGAGTGTCATTGCTTCGCGTTCCTCTCAAAGCGTTTTGACGATATGCCTAGTTTGATTTGCGCTGGTAGCGCAAGCGTTCAGCCCTACCATTACGTTGCTTGACTTCGCGGGCTGGCGTTCGCATCGTGATCGAACCTCAAAGCGGTTCGACCAGCAATCCGCCCGCCGCGAAGCCGAAATTATCATAAGCCGCCGAAGTGCGGATAAAATGGGAGAAACAACATGAAGCGCAATTTGCTCGTGGGTGTCGCAGCCGCCGCTCTGATCGCCGGTCCGGCCTTCGCTCAAGACAATCTGATATTCACCCCGGGTGAGGGGGACCAGTTCACATGGTCATCCTACGAGGAGTACGTCGCGAACGCGCCCGACCTGTCGGGTGAGACCGTGACCGTCGCCGGTCCATGGCTGGGCCCGGACAAGGATCTGATCGAATCCGTGCTCGCCTATTTCACCGAGGCGACGGGTGCCACGGTCGAATATGCCGGTTCCGATAGCTTCGAACAGCAGATCCGCATCGACGCGCAGGCTGGATCCGCCCCCAATGTCGCCGTGTTCCCGCAACCGGGCCTGCTGGGCGATATGGCGCGTGAGGGTCTGGTCGCCCCCCTGACCGAGGAAGACGCCGCCTGGGTCGCGGAAAACTACGCCGCTGGTCAATCCTGGGTCGATCTGGCGACCTTCGACGGGGAGCTTTACGGCTTTTTCTACAAGGCGGACGTGAAATCCCTCGTGTGGTTCGTGCCCGAGAATTTCGGGGATGCGGGCTACGAGGTGCCCTCCACCATGGAGGGGCTGAAGGAGCTGACCGATCAGATCGTCGCGGATGGCGGCACGCCGTGGTGCATCGGGCTGGGTTCAGGCGGTGCGACGGGCTGGCCCGCCACCGACTGGGTCGAGGATATGTTGCTGCGCACGGCCGAGCCTGCTCTCTATGATCAGTGGGTCGCCAACGAGATTCCGTTCGACGATCCGCGCATCGTCGCCGCGATCGAGGAGTTCGGCTATTTCGCGCGCAATGACGATTATGTCGCGGGTGGCGCTGCTGCCGTTGCCACGACCGATTTCCGCGACAGCCCCAAGGGCCTGTTCTCGTTCCCGCCCGAATGCTACATGCACCGTCAGGCCTCGTTCATTCCCGCCTTCTTCCCCGAGGGGACGGAAGTGGGGCTCGACGTCGATTTCTTCTACTTCCCGTCCTACGAGAGCAAGGATCTGGGCACCCCGGTTCTGGGCGCGGGCACCGTGTTCGGCATCACCGAGGACAGCCCCGGCGCACGTGCGCTGATCGACTTCCTCAAGACGCCGATCGCGCATGAGGTCTGGATGGCGCAGGGCGGTCTGCTGACTGCGCATTCCGGCGTCAACACGGATGCCTATGTCAATGACGCGACCCGTTCGCAGGGGCAAATCCTGCTGGATGCGACGACATTCCGTTTTGACGGGTCCGATCTGATGCCTGGGGGTATCGGGGCAGGCGCGTTCTGGACCGGCATGATCGATTACGCAGGCGGCGCCGATGCCGAGGAGGTCGCGCGCTCGATCCAGGAAACCTGGGACGCGCTGAAGTAATCCGGCCCCTCTCACGATCACAGCCGGGGCGCACCAAACGCGCCCCGGTTCCGGCCAGGTCGGCGCGGCAGACGCAGGCGGGCCATCGACATTACGGGAGAATACGCGATGAACCCTATCGTTCTGGCGCTGTTGACGGTCGTACTGGGCGTGATCGCCTGTGCCGCGTATTTCTTCGGCTCGAACTGGCTTCTGGACCGCGCGCTTCCTGACGAGGGGCCGAATGCAGGGCGCAACATCAACCGCGCCAATGCCATTCGCCCGTGGCTGTTTCTGTTTCCGGCCATCGCCATTCTGGGTCTCTATCTGGTCTATCCGGTCTTCAACTCGATCTGGTTGAGCATGATGGACCGCAGCCGCGAGAATTTCGTCGGGCTGGACAATTACCGCTGGATGTTCGCGGACGACAAGTTTCGCGAAAGCCTGTTCAACAACGCGATGTGGCTGATTATCGTGCCGGCGGCGTCCACGTTCCTGGGCCTGGTCGCAGCCGGTCTGACCGACCGGATCTGGTGGGGGAATATCGCCAAGTCGCTGATCTTCATGCCGATGGCGATTTCTTTTGTCGGGGCGTCGGTGATCTGGAAATTCATCTACGACTATCGCGGCGAGGATCAGACGCAGATCGGCCTGCTCAATTCCATCGTTACCGGGCTGGGCGGCGATCCGCAGGCATGGATCACCTTGCCGTTTTGGAACGACATCTTTCTGATGGTGATCCTGATCTGGATCCAGACCGGCTTCGCAATGGTGATCCTGTCCGCCGCCCTGCGCGGCATACCGGAGGAAACGGTGGAGGCCGCCGTGCTGGACGGGGCCGGTCCGCTGACCGTGTTTTTCAAGATCAAGATACCGCAGATTGCAGGCACCATTGCCGTGGTCTGGACGACGATCACGATTCTGGTGCTGAAGGTGTTCGACATTGTGTTCGCCATGACGAATGGCGAATGGGGCACGCAGGTTCTGGCCAATTACATGTACCGCATGACCTTTATCGACGGGCATGACGGGCGGGGGTCGGCCATTGCGCTGACCATCATGGTTCTGGTTATCCCGATCATGGTCTGGAACATCCGCAACGCGATGAAGGAGAATTCGTGATGGAGGGGTCCGCAGGCAAGAGCCCGGCTCTGATCTGGGTCGTCAACCTTTCCGCCATCCTGCTGGTGGTGCTGTGGACGATCCCGACATTTGGCATTTTCGTGTCTTCGTTCCGGGACCGTGACGCGATCTCGACCTCGGGCTGGTGGACCGCGCTCAGCGCGTCCGAACAGTCGCTGGTCGCGCGGGCGGGTGCGCCGGATGACGCGGAGCCGGTCGGGTCGGAATGGGTGATCTCCGGCTCCGTCTTCGACGAAGGGATGTCGGGTGAGGTGACGGCCTTCGGGTCGCGCGCGCAGGATCCCACCTCGAACGAACCGGGTGAGCCGCTGGTGCTGCGCGACGATGGCGTGCTGCAAGTCGCGGAGGATGGCACCTACACCATCACCTACGCGGAACAGCCCGAGGGCCGGCGCGGGGCGCGCATCTTCTACACCACCGAGGTCCCGCCGGAGATCACGCTCGAGAATTACCGGACCGTCCTGGGGTCCGAGGGTGTGGCGCAGAGCTTTCTCAACTCGCTGACCGTGTCGATTCCCGCCACGATCATCCCCATCCTGATCGCGGCCTTTGCCGCCTATGCGCTGGCGTGGATGGAGTTTCCGGGGCGTGTCATGCTGGTGGCACTCATCGTTGGCCTGCTGGTGGTTCCGCTGCAACTGTCGCTGATTCCGCTTCTGAAATTCTATGGCGTGGTGGGGGAGGCGTTCGGCGTTTCGGCCAAGGGTTATGTCGGTATCTGGCTGGCGCATACCGGTTTCGGCCTGCCGCTGGCGGTGTACCTGCTGCGCAATTACATGGCCGGTCTGCCGCGGGAGGTGATCGAGAGCGCGCGCGTCGACGGCGCGACGGATTTCGGCATCTTCATGCGGATCGTGCTGCCGCTCAGCTTTCCGGCGCTGGCGTCCTTTGCGATCTTCCAGTTCCTGTGGACATGGAACGACCTGCTGATCGCCAAGGTGTTTCTGGGCCAGTCCGACAACCAGATGGTCCTGACGGGCCGTCTGGTGGAGCTTCTGGGCTCCCGCGGGGGGGATTGGGAAATCCTGACGACATCGGCATTCATAACGATCATCGTGCCGTTGATCGTGTTCTTTTCAATGCAAAAATATCTTGTGCGCGGCCTGCTGGCCGGCTCGGTCAAGGGTGGCTAAATGAATCTCGCCGTATCCGTAGAATCCAATAGCGACATGCTGGTCGATCCCGACTGGTGGCGCGGTGCCGTGATCTATCAGATCTATCCCCGGTCCTATCAGGACTCCAACAGTGACGGGGTGGGCGACCTTTCGGGGATCATTCATCGCCTGCCGCACATCGCCAGTCTGGGTGTGGATGCGATCTGGATTTCACCGTTCTTCCGCTCCCCCATGCTGGATTTCGGCTATGACGTGTCCGATTACCGCGACGTGGACCCGCTGTTCGGCACGCTGGGCGATTTCGACGCGCTGATCGCGCGGGCACATGAACTGGGTCTGAAGGTGATGATCGATCTCGTGCTCAGCCACACGTCGGATCAGCATGCGTGGTTTCAGGAAAGCCGCTCATCCCGCGACAACCCCAAGGCCAACTGGTACGTCTGGGCCGACGCGAAGGAGGACGGCACGCCGCCGAACAACTGGCTGTCGATCTTTGGCGGTTCCGGGTGGGAATGGGACAGCGAGCGTCAGCAATATTACATGCACAACTTCCTCAAGCAGCAACCGGACCTGAACTTTCATGAGCCGGAGGTGCAGGACGCCCTGCTGGACGTGACGCGCTTCTGGCTGGAGCGGGGGGTGGACGGCTTCCGACTGGACACGATCAATTTCTACATCCACGACAAGCAGTTGCGCGACAATCCGGTTTGCCCGGTCGAGGATCGCAATGCCTCCACCGCGCCTGCGGTCAATCCCTATAACTGGCAATTGCACGTGCATGACAAGAACCAGCCGGAGAATCTGGAGTTCCTCAAACGCTACCGGACCTTGCTCGACGAATATCCGGGCAAGACGGCCGTGGGTGAGGTCGGGGATTCCCAGATGGGCATGCAGATACAGGCGCAATACACCTCGGGCGGGGACAAGGTGCATATGTGCTACGCCTTCGACTTCCTCGCGCCCGAGGCGCCGAACGGCACGATGATCGCGGATGTCCTGACCCGATTCGAGCAGGTCGCGACCGACGGCTGGGCCTGCTATGCCTTTTCCAACCACGACGTGGTGCGTCATGCCAGCCGCTGGAACCTGGGCGAGGCGGCGCAACGGCTCTACGCCGCATTGTTGATGAGCATTCGCGGCTCCGTCTGCCTGTATCAGGGGGAGGAACTGGGCCTGACCGAGGCCTATGTCAGCTATGAGGAATTGCAGGACCCCTACGGCATACGCTTCTGGCCGAAGTTCAAGGGGCGCGACGGCTGCCGCACGCCGATCCCGTGGTCCTCGGACGGGCCTACGGGCGGGTTCACCGATACGAAACCCTGGCTGCCTGTCGCGATGGAGCATCTGTCGAAATCGGTGGCCGAGCAGGATCGTGACGATCACTCGATGCTCAATTTCTACCGGCAGATGGTCGGGTTCCGAAAGGCGCAGCCGGCGTTGATAAACGGCAGCTTTGAACTGGTCGCCGCGCGCGACGACATGGTGTCGTTCATCCGGCAGGCCGATGACGGGCAGCGTGTCTTCTGCGCCTTCAACCTGTCCAATAGCGCGGTTCCGATAGACCTGCCCGCAGGGGCCTGGCGCCAGGACATGGCGGCACCGTTCCGGCCTTCGGTCACGGACAAGTCCATTACCCTGCCGCCGTATCAAGCATATTTCGCCCATGAGGACCGTTGAGTTCAAAAATGATCAGGGCATTCACATCTAGGGGAGAGTGAGACATGGCATCGTTGGTGCTGGAGAATATCGCCAAGTCCTACGGGTCTGTCGAAGTGCTCAGGAATATCGACCTGAACATCCGGCAGGGCGAACTGATCGTCTTCGTCGGCCCTTCGGGGTGTGGCAAGTCCACTTTGCTGCGCATGATTGCGGGGTTGGAGAAGATCACCGGAGGCGATCTTTATATCGACGGGCAACGGGTCAACGACACGCCCCCGTCCAAGCGCGGCATCGCGATGGTGTTCCAGTCCTACGCGCTTTATCCGCACATGACGGTCTACGACAACATGGCCTTCGCGTTGAAGGTCGCGAAGATGCCCAAGGCCGAAATCGACGAGCGTGTGCGCAACGCGGCCAGGATATTGCAACTGACCGACTATCTCGACCGATTGCCCAAGGCGCTGTCGGGCGGGCAACGCCAGCGGGTCGCCATCGGCCGCTCGATTGTGCGCGACCCCAAGGTCTACCTGTTCGATGAGCCGCTGTCGAACCTGGACGCCGCCCTGCGCGTGGATACCCGGATCGAGATCGCCCAGCTCAAGGAAAATATGCCCGACAGCACGATGATCTACGTCACCCACGATCAGGTGGAGGCGATGACGCTGGCAACCCGCATTGTCGTGCTCAACAACAAGACCCACACCGTCGCCCAGTTCGGCAGCCCGCTGGAGCTGTACCAGCGGCCCCAGAACACCTTCGTGGCGCAGTTCATCGGCTCGCCCAAGATGAACCTGTTGCCCGCGACCATCACAACCCCCGGCGACACGACCAGCGTCGCGGCGGTGGCAGGGGGCATAGCCACCGTTCCCGTGGGGTCCGCCGGGATGGAGAGCGGCACGCCCGTGCAACTGGGCGTCCGCCCCGAGGATTTCGTGGTCGCCAATCCCGACGATCCCGTGATTTTCGAGGGGGAGGCTTCCTACACCGAAAAGCTGGGTGAGGTCACGGTGGTCTATTTCACCCCGCGAGAGGGTGAGGATTCGGTGATCGCCAAGATTCCGGGAATTGCCGATGTGTCCCGGGGCACGTATCTGCGCCTGACAGCCGCGGCAGACAAACTGCATCTGTTCGACGGGGACGGGCACAGCTTCTTTTACAAATAATCCTTGCCAATTTGCTTTCGAAGCGATTTGAGGCCTATGTGCGGCGCGTTTCATGATGCGCGCCGTGCTCGTACCGGTCCCTGGCCGAACACCCTAACTTTGCCCTTGCCGGGGTGCGATCCGACGGAGCAGACATATGTTTCTGATTTGCGGCGACAATCTATTCGATGTGTTCATGCAGCCGGGCGACGATCCGGCGCGCGCGATGTTCGCGGCCCGCGCCGGTGGCTCACCCTTCAACGTGGCGATCGGCATGCGCCGGCTGGAATCGCCCGCTGGCTATTTCTCCGCCCTGTCCACCGATCCGCTGGGGCGAAAGCTGCGCCGCGTGCTGGAGGATGAAACCGTCGATCTGCGCTATACGCTCGACACCCCGCGCAAGACTACGTTGAGCCTGATCACGCTGGATGAGGAAGGCGTGCCCGCCTATACCTTCTATTCCGAAAACGCCGCCGATACCGGCGTCACCCCCGCCGATGTGCCTGAGTTGGGGGCGGAGGTGCGCGGCGTGCATTTCGGCTCCTATTCCCTCGTCACGACGCCCTGCGCGGACGCGCTGCATGCATTGGCCGAACAGGCGAAGGATCTGGTGATCTCACTGGATCCCAATATCCGCCCCACGGTCGAGCCGGACATGAGCGTCTGGCGCGCCCGGTGCGACGCGCTGCTGCCGATGGTCACTGTCCTGAAGATCTCCACCGAGGATCTGGAGATGATCTATCCCGGTATGTCCGCGCCCAAATTCGCTCTCAAGATGCTTGAGGCCGGTGTGAAGCTGGTTGTCGTCACGGATGGCGGTGACAGTGCGATGGGGTGGACCGCCACCGGGGTGGAGGCGAGCGTGAACCCGCCTGCGGTCGCGGTCGTGGATACGGTGGGCGCAGGTGACACGTTCATGGCCTCCCTTCTGACCCAATTGTCGAAGGCGGACGACATTCACACGTATATCGCGACGCTTGATACGACATCGCTTGAGCATTTGCTCAGCTTCTGCGCAAATGCGGCTGCAATAACCTGCACTCGGCAGGGGGCCGATTTGCCCCGTCTTTCCGACCTCTGACAACAGGACAGTCGCCATGGTTTCGCGCGTCATTCCGGTACAACCCTTCGATCTCGTCATATTCGGCGCCACGGGCGACCTTGCCCGGCGCAAGATCCTGCCCGGCCTCTATCGTCGCATGGTCGCGGGTCAGATGCCCGGGGATGCGCGGGTCATCGGCGCGGCCCGCTCCAACCTGACCCTCAAGGCGTTCCGCACCATGATCGGGGAGGCGCTGGAAACCTATATCGGCAAGGACAAGCTGGATGAGGAAGTGCGGTCCAAATTCCTCTCGATCCTCGATTACGTCACCATCGACGCGACCGGCACCAGTGGGTGGAGCGAACTGGGCAAGAAGCTGGAGAAGACCAGCGATCACACCCGCGCGTTCTATCTGTCCGTTGGCCCGTCCCTGTTCGGCCCGATCGCGGCCCGCCTGCAAAGCACCGGCATTGCCACCAGCAGCAGCCGTATCGTGGTTGAGAAACCGCTGGGCCACGACCTCGAATCGGCCCGCGCGCTGAACAAGCAGTTGAGCGAGAGCTTCGATGAGACGCAAATTTACCGGATCGACCATTATCTGGGCAAGGAGACCGTACAGAACCTGATGGCGGTCCGCTTCGCCAACACGTTGTTCGAGCCGCTGTGGAATGCCCGCCATGTCGATCACGTGCAGATCACCGTGTCCGAGAGCATCGGCGTCGCCGGTCGGGGCGGATATTACGACAAATCCGGCGCAATGCGTGACATGGTGCAAAACCACCTGATGCAGTTGCTGTGCCTGACCGCCATGGAACCCCCAGCGCGGTTTGACGCCGACCGGGTGCGCGACGAAAAGCTGAAGGTCATCCGCTCGCTAGAAACGGTGGATATTGAGGACACCGTACGCGGCCAGTATCGCGCGGGCCCCGACGGCCCCTCCTATGTCGAGGACGCGGAAAATCCCGACAGCCGCACCGAGAGCTACGTCGCACTGAAGGTCGAGATCTCGAACTGGCGCTGGACCGGCACCCCGTTCTATCTGCGCACAGGCAAGCGTTTGCGCGCCCAGTTGAGCGAGATTGCCGTCGTTTTCAAGGAACCGCCGCACTCGATCTTTCCCAAGTTGCCCGCGCATCAGACCAACGCCCTGATCATCCGCCTGCAACCGGATGAGGGGATCACCCTGCGCATGACGATCAAGGAGCCGGGGCCCGGCGGCATGCGCCTGGCCGATGTGCCGCTCGACATGACTTTCGCGGATGCGTTGGGCCCGGCGGCCGAATCGATGCCGGATGCGTATGAGCGTCTGATCATGGATGTGATCCGTGGCGACCAGACCCTGTTCATGCGCGGGGATGAGGTCGAGGCCGCGTGGGAGTGGACGGACAGGATCCTCGACGATTGGTCCGAGAAGAGCGAAAAGCCGGTCGCATACGACGCTGGCGGCTCCGGCCCCGAGGATGCGCTGGGCCTGATGCACCGCGACGGTCGGCGGTGGCGGAGTATCGAGATATGAACCGCTATGACAGCCGGCAGGCCTTGATGACCGCGATGGCCGGAACCGTCGCGGGTCAACTGGGAAAGGCGCTCGACGCGCAACCTTTCGCGACCCTCGCCGTTCCCGGCGGCACCACGCCTGCACCGTTCCTGACCGCGCTGTCCACGGCACCGCTGGACTGGTCGCGCGTGCGGGTGATGCTGACGGATGAACGGTTCGTGCCGGAAAGCTCCGAGCGGTCGAACACGCGCCTGCTGCGCGGCACCCTGTTGCAGAATGCCGCTGCCGACGCGACCATGATCCCGTTCTACATGCCGGGCGACACGCCCGAGGACGTGCTGGGCGATCTGACCGCAGGCATAGCACTGGCCCTGCCGCTGGATGTCTGTGTGCTGGGCATGGGGGCGGACATGCACACGGCCTCGATCTTTCCCGGTGCCGATCTGCTGACCGAGGCGCTGGCCGTCGATGCGCCGCCCCTGCTGCCGATGCGGGCCCCCGGCGCGCCGGAGCCGCGCCTGACACTGACCGCTCCGGTCCTGTCCGCCGCGCGAAACCTGCATGTCCTGATACAGGGTGAGGACAAGGCCGAGGCGCTGGACCGCGCCCGGGCCGCCACGACCACGGCCGAGGCCCCGATCCGCATCGCGCTGGACGCGGGCGCGACGGTGCACTGGGCCGCCTGATCCAGCGTGAACTGATGGATCCGCGCGCCCGGATCGCACATCCTGCCCGCCACGCAGCGTCGCCCTTGACCCGCCGCGCCGCGATGTCACGATGTGCCAAAATTCACGGGAGAGAATGCCATGTCCGACGTCGTTACCATCACGCGCGAGGGCGCAGTCGCCATCGTTACCATCGACAATCCACCGGTCAACGCGGTGGGGCAGGCGGTCCGTCAGGGGTTGTGGGATGCTGTTACCACGCTAGAGCCGGACACGCAGGTTGAGGCGGTCATCCTTGCCTGTGCGGGGAATACCTTCATTGCAGGCGCCGATATTCGGGAGTTTGACGGCGGATCGATGGAGCCTTGGCTGGCCGATCTGATCGACCGCATCCACTCCAGCACAAAACCGTGGATTGCCGCCCTGCACGGCACGGTTCTGGGCGGGGGCTTGGAAACCGCGCTTGGCTGTCATTATCGCATTGCGGACCGTCGGACGAAGATCGGCTTGCCCGAGGTTTCGCTCGGCATTCTGCCCGGAGCAGGGGGCACACAGCGCACGCCCCGCCTGACGGGGGCCGCCGCTGCGGTGCAGCTCGTGACCACCGGCGTGCCTGTTTCCGCCGAAAAAGCGCTGGAATTCGGGCTGATCGACCGTGTGACCGATGATCTGGCCGCGGATGCGATGACGCTCGCCCAACATGCGGCAGGCCAACCGGTGCCGCGTCTGGACCCCGCACCTGCCGAAAGCAACCTGTCGCAGGACGATTGGGACAATTTGCGCAAGCAGGTGGAAAAGCAGGCGCGGGGGCAGCTGTCCCCGGTGCGAGCCTTCGACGCGGTGCGCCTCGCCTTTGAGACCCCTCTGGCCGAGGGGATGGATGCGGAGCGTGACATCTTCATGGAGCTGAAGGAAACCGATCAGTCCAAGGCACTGCGCCACGCCTTCTTTGCCGAGCGGGCGGTGGGCAAGCCCGCCGCGCTGAAATCCGGCACCCCGCGCGACATCGCGCGCCTTGCCGTCATCGGTGGGGGGCTGATGGGGTCGGGGATCGCCACGGCGGCCCTGTCCGCCGGCTATACCACCACGATCGTGGAGCAGAGCGCCGAGGCCGCGACCACCGCGCGGGAACGTGTGGCGAGCAACCTCGCCTCCGCCATCAAGCGTGGCAAGATCACCCAGGAGACCCGCGACGCCACCCTCGACCGTCTGACCACGACGGATGATTTCGATGCCGTCGCCGACGCCGATCTGATCATCGAGGCCGTGTTTGAGGAGTCGGACGTCAAGCGCGCCGTGTTCGACAAGCTCGCCACTGCCGCGCGACCCGATGCGATCCTCGCCACGAACACGTCCTATATCGACCCGACGACCTTTACCTCGCAGGTGCCCAACCCCGAGCGGATCATGGGGCTGCACTTCTTCTCCCCCGCGCACATCATGCGCCTGGTTGAGGTTGTGCGCACGCCTGACACCCATCCCAACGTGCTGGCCACGGGGTTCGCGATGGCCAAGAAGATGCGCAAGGTCGCCGTGCTGTCCGGTATCTGCGACGGGTTCATCGGAAACCGCATTCTAGGCGCCTACGGACGCATGGCGGGCTATCTGTTGGAGGACGGTGCCTCCGCCGCGCAGATCGACGGCGCGATGAAGGATTTCGGGATGCCGATGGGCCCGTTCGAGATGTTCGACATGGCCGGGCTGCAAATCGGCTATTCCAACCGCAAGCGTGAGGCCGCGACCCGCGATCCGAATATGCGGTATTCGCGGATTGCCGACCTGATCGTTGAGGACGGCGCGACCGGCCAGAAGACCGGGCGCGGTTTCTACCGGTATGAGCAAGGCAGCCGCGCGGCTTTGCCCTCACCCGAAACCGAAGCTCTGATCTCCGCCGAGCGGGCGGAGAAGGGCATCACGCCGCGCAGTTTCGAGGATTCCGAAATCGTGGCGATGCTGCACGCCGTACAGGTCAATGAGGCCGCGAAGATCCTGCAGGAGGGGATCGCGGAACGTCCCCTCGACGTGGATGTGGTCAAGATGATGGGCTACGGCTATCCGCGCTGGCGTGGCGGTCCGATGCAGGAGGCAGACGCCCGCGGCACGGCGCAGGTTTTGTCCACGATGCAATCCATCGCGGACGCCGATCCCGGCAGTTGGCAAGTCGCGGACCTGTTGCAGGAGATCGGCGGCAAGAACGGGCGTTTTGCCAACCTCAACACATGATCCCAGCCGCGTCATCGTATCTGTCACGCTGACGCGGCATTCACGTTCCTGACCCATAACGCACGTCCGATCCGTGTTAATTCGCACAATCATGAGATGTAGCAGAAACGAAAACGACCGCGCCTTGGCAAAAGGCGCGGTCGCTTCAAAGTCTCACCCTCGACAAATCAGCCCCCGATTTCGGGGGCTGCTATCAGGCGTTGACGGAATCCTTGAGGGCCTTCGCGATCGTGACTTTCACGGCACGGTCGGCATCCTTCTTCATCTGCTCACCGGTGGCAGGGTTGCGCACCATCCGCTCAGGACGGTCACGGCAGAAGACCTTTCCAACGTTGGGAATGGTCACGGCGCCACCGTCGGAAACTTCCTTGGTGATGATCGCGGACAGCGCGTCGAGAAATTCGCCTGCCGATTTCTTGTCACTGTCGGTGCTCTCGGCGAGTGCTGCGACCAGCTGAGTCTTCGTCATCGGTTTTTGTGTCATGGGTATCCCTATGCTTTTTTTCTCTTCTAATCTTACGGCCAGCCCGGCTTCGGGGAATAATGACCTTATAAACTACGTGTCCGCAATGGGTTTAATGCCCGCTTTTTGCTTTGCGGTGTCCCGCATCGGCGGGACGCACCTACAGAAACGCGGTTTCGTCGAAGCTCCGCAATTTGCGGGAGTGAAGCTTCTCCAACGGCATTTCTCGCAACATTTCCAGCGCGTGGATGCCGATCTGCAAGTGCTGCGCGACCTGCCGCTTGTAGAAGTCGGTGGCCATGCCGGGCAGTTTCAGCTCCCCGTGCAGCGGCTTGTCCGATACACATAGCAACGTACCGTAGGGAACGCGGAAGCGAAACCCGTTGGCGGCAATCGTGGCCGATTCCATGTCGAGCGCGACCGCCCGGCTCTGGCTCAGACGCTGAACCGGGCCAGATTGATCCCGCAACTCCCAGTTGCGGTTGTCGATCGTCACGACGGTGCCGGTGCGCATCACGCGCTTCAGCTCATAGCCCTCCAGCCCGGTGACCTTTTCCACCGCATCCTCCAGCGCGACCTGAATTTCAGCGAGCGCGGGAATCGGAACCCAGACCGGCAGATCGTCGTCCAGAACGTGATCCTCACGCACATAGGCATGGGCCAGCACGTAATCGCCCAGGCTCTGACTGTGACGCAGGCCAGCGCAGTGGCCCAGCATCAGCCATGCATGGGGCCGCAGGACGGCGATGTGATCGGTCGCGGTCTTCGCATTGGAAGGGCCGACACCGATATTGACCATGGTGATGCCGTTCCCGTCCTCACGCGTCAGGTGATAGGTCGGCATCTGCGGCATCTTCTGGATGGGCGTTCCGGTCGTTCCGTCGCGGGTGGTCACGGCATTGCCCGGCTCGACGAAGGCGACATAGCCGCTGTCGGGGTCCGCGACCTGCATTTTTGCCCAGGTCACGAACTCCTCCATGTAGAACTGGTAGTTCGTGAACAGGACGTGATTCTGGAAATGCGCCGGGCTGGTGGCCGTGTAATGCGCCAGCCGCGCCAGCGAGTAATCCACGCGCTGCGCGGTGAACGTGGCCAGCGGACGGTGGCCCATCGCATCGCGCCCGGCCGTGCCGTTGACGATATCGTCGTTCGTTGTCTCCAGATCGGGCACGTCGAACACATCGCGCAGCGGTCCGCCGAGGCGATCCTCGATCGAGCCTTCGACATGTGCGCCCTCGGGCAGGGCGAAATGCAGTGGGATCGGCGTGTCCGAGACGCTGACCTGCACCGGAACGTTGTGGTTTTTCATCAACAACCCGATCTGCTGGGTCAGATAGTTGCTGAACAGATCGGGCCGCGTCAGCGTGGCGAAATAGGTGCCCGGCTCACTGACATGGCCAAAGCTCAACCGGCTGTCCACCCAGGCGAAGCTGGTGGTGGTCATCTCCAGCCGGGGATAGAAGGCGCGGTAACGTCCCTGCGGTTCCTCACCGCCCATCACGGCGCGAAATTGCGTGCGCAGGAACTCCGTCGCCTCATCGTAGAGCTCGATGATATAGGCGACCGCCTTGGCGGGATCGTCGAAACTTCTGGGTTGCTGCGGCACCGGGCTCAGCACGGGGACTTCTGCGGGGGCGTAGGGAACACGCATTCTGGTATCTCCGGTTCGGCGGGTGTGGACCTGCCTGATTTCTTTCGTAACGCCAGTGCGATCTGCCGTTCGGGATACGACCCTGCGCTATCATCTTTCGCAGGCGAAGGAAATGCCCGCTCAGCGAATGAACAGGTCCACCTTCTCGAACCGGGTGACGTCCACCAGACCCACATCCGAGATGCGCAATTCGGGTATCACCACCAGCGCCAGCAGGGAATGTTGCATATAGGCGTTGTTGAGCGTGCATCCACAGGTTCGCATCGCATCCATCATGCCCTGCGCGCTGGCCGCGACGGTTGCCGCGGGCGCGTCGGACATCAGGCCCGCAATGGGCAGTTCGACCATGGCGATCTCCACCCCGTCCTTGAACAGGCAGATGCCGCCTCCGACCGCGCGCAATCGGTTCGCGGCGAGGGCCATGTCGGATTTGCTGGTGCCGACCACGATCATGTGGTGGCTGTCATGCGCCACGGTTGAGGCCATCGCCATGTCGCAATCATAGCCGAAGCCCGAGACGAAGGCATTCGTGACTCCGCCCGTGGCGCGGTGCCGCTCGACCAGCGCGATCTGGCAGATGTCGTTGCCCCGATCCATCTGGACGAGGCCGTCGCGCACGCTCAGATCCGCCTCCAACGCCTTGGTCGGGGCCTGATTTTCAACCACACCGATGACGCGCGCGCGAACGGAGTCGCCCTCAGAGGGGATGTCGAAATCCGCCGGGTCCAGATCGCGTTTCATATTGATCGTCGCGCGGCTGTGCTCGGGCCAGGTGAAATCCACCTCCTGCGGGACGATCACGCCGTCGCGGGCGACGATTTTGCCCCGCGCGATCACGACCTCGATGGGCAGGCTGCGCAGGTCCGATGTCAGGATCATGTCCGCCCGCCGTCCCGGAGTGATGGAGCCGATGTCGCGCTCCATCCCGAAATGGGTCGCCGTGTTGATCGTGGCCATCTGAATGGCAATCACCGGGTCCAGGCCGCAGTCGATGGCATGGCGCACGACGCGGTTCATGTGCCCGTCCTCGACCAATGTGCCGGAGTGGCAATCATCCGTGCACAGGATGAACGAGCGGGGGTCCAGCCCGCGTTCCGTCACGGCAGTGACCTGTGCCTCAACGTCATACCAGGCGGAGCCGAGGCGCATCATCGCCCGCATTCCCTGACGCACCCGCGCGATGGCGTCCGCCTCGCTGGTGCCCTCATGATCGTCGGCGGGGCCACCGGCGACATAGGCGTGGAAGGCCGGCCCCAGATCGGAGGAGGCGTAATGCCCGCCCACGGTCTTACCGGCTGCTTGCGTGGCCGCAATCTCACCCAGCATGGCTTGCGAGCCGTTGATGACGCCGGGGAAATTCATCATCTCCCCCAATCCGACGATATTGGGCCAGGCCATCGCCTCCTCTACCTCCGCCGGGCCAAGCTCGGCACCGGTATTCTCCAGCCCCGGGGCGGAGGGGGCGCAGGATGGCATCTGGACGAAGACGTTGACCGGCTGGGCCAGCGCCTCGTCATGCATCATCCGCACACCGGGAAGGCCCAGCACGTTGGCCACCTCGTGCGGGTCCACGAACATCGTGGTGGTGCCGTGAGGTATGACGGCGCGCGCGAACTCGGTCACGGTCAACATGCCGCTTTCGATATGCATATGCGCGTCGCACAGCCCCGGCACCATGAAGCGGCCCTGCGCCTCGATCACTTCGGTCGTGTCACCGATGCAGTGCGACGCATCCGCCCCGCAATAGGCAAAGCGCCCGGACTTGATGGCGATATCGTGCCCTTCGAGCAATTCGCGCGTGTGCACGTTTACCCAGGTGCCGCCGCGCACGACCATATCCGCAGGGGCGCGGCCCGCCGCCACCGCGACCAGATCCGCCGCCACGTCTTGCCAAGCTGGAAACATCGGGGTTCTCCTCTCAGGATTGTGCAACAGGCACGTTCAGCGCAGGAAGCCCATCGCCGCTGTCGGTGTCAACTTGCGCGCGCGCAGGAAGGCGGCCAGCTTGTCGGGGTCCGGCTGGGTAACGGTGCCGGTATCCTCGGCGGCAAGACCGCCGGTGATGAACAGCGTGTCCATCCCCTCACCCATGCCGCCGGCGATGTCGGTGTTGATGCCGTCACCGATGCACAGGATGCGGTCGTCCGCGACGGGTTCGCCGCGTGCGGCCTCCAGCCTGCGGCGGGCGAGTTGATAGACCGGCGCGTGCGGCTTTCCGAAATAGCGCGCGTCGCCGCCGGCCTCCTCGTAAGCCTGCGCGATAGCCCCCGCGCAATAGATCCGCGTCTCGCCCCGATCGACGAAGATATCGGGATTGGCGCAGAGCATCTTCAGCCCCTTGTTCTGACCGTAGAGGATGATCTCCCGGTAATCCGCAGGGGTTTCGGTTTCATCGTCGAACAGGCCGGTGCACACGATGCCCTCGGCGTCCTCCATCGCGACACGCTCGATATCCTGCCCGTGATAGAACTCGTCATCCGACACGGCGGCGAAGAATCCGTCGTCGCGGGCGGGGCCGATGTGGAACACCTTTCGCCCGAACATGCCCGAGGCAAGCGCATCTATCGCCGCATCGCCCGACGAGGCAACCGCGTGATACAGGTCGCGCGATACGCCCAGACCGTCCAGTTGCTCGATCACGCCCGGCGTCGGACGGGGGGAGTTGGTGAGCAGGACGACAGTGCCACCGCCATCGCGAAACCCCTCCAGCGCCGCAACGGCCGCCTCGAACGGGCGCACGCCGTTGTGCAGGCAGCCCCACAGGTCGCAGAACACCGCCTGATAGCGGTCGGAGATCTCCGACAGATTCTCGATGATTTGGGTCATTCGCTCACTTCTCCGTCCAATATGATCCGGGTGATGTCAAAACCTTCGCGCTCCAACAAGCGCAAGAGTCCGCCCTCACCGCCCAGATGCAGCGCGCCGACCGCGATCACCGTGGGGCCTTGGTTGGCTGCGTCCAGTATGGGTTTCATCCAGTTGCGGTTGCGCTGTTCCAGCAGAGGTTCCATCACCGCCTCATTCATTGCCGCCACTGCTTCGGGGGGCATCTGACGGCTGGCGATTGCATTGGCCAGCGCCTGTACCTCCGCTATGCGCCCCTCGCGGTACTGCCGCGCGGCGGTCATGAAGACATCCTCGGCCATTTCGACGCTCATCAGACTGCTGCGCAGAAAGTCGATCTGGGTCCCGCGCGACATGGCGTCGAACATGTCGAGCACATCCTGCGCCGTCTCCAGCCCCGCGACGGGAATGCCCGCCTCATTGGCCAGGGCTTCGACCTTCATGTCCAGCGGTTGCGCGCCGTCGGCCTGTCGCATCATCTCGCATGGGGGGATCGCCATCATCGTCGCGGCGAACCAGGGTTGCAGGTGCTCCGCGACCTCGGGCTGCAATCCCATCGGTTGCAGCGCATCGGTCAGGGCCTGCCATTCATCGGTCGTCAAATCGGTATTCAGGCCGGGGCCGGTCAGATTCATGATCAGTCCCGGATCGGTCTGCATGCGCGCCTGCAATGCTGCGGTCTGATCCGACGTCACCTCGACAAACAGGGACTGTGCGCGGGCAATCTCATCGCCCACCACAGGCGGGACGGGGCCCGCCGCCGCACTGTGAAAGGTGCCGAACAGGAACAGCCGTCCGTCGCCTCGAATGGCCCTGAACGCCCGGCCCACACCATATGGCCAGTCCGCGACCTGCCGGGCGATGGCGTGCCGCTCCTCCACGCTCAGATCGTTGCGTATATCGGCCGGGTTGCATTGCGCGGACAAGGGTAGGGCGGTCATCGCGGCGAGCAGGAATATCAGAATGGGTTTGATCACGTCGGGCGGTCCACGGTTGTCTTTACAGTTATCGGTCCACAGATAGGGCGTTGGCGGCCCGGTGCGCGCAGGCTGGCGAAAAACTTCGTCGCCGTCCATGCCCCGACTGGTTGACAGGCCGCATACCGCTCTCTAGATCGCTGTTAGCACTCCGGGGTGGTGAGTGCTAAATCCTGCCACCCGTAAACGCAACTGAGCCTTTTGTAGGAGAGTCTCATGAACTTCACTCCGCTGCACGACCGCGTACTGGTCCGCCGCATTGAAAGCGACGAAAAAACCAAGGGCGGTCTGATCATTCCTGATTCCGCCAAGGAAAAGCCCGCCGAGGGTGAGATCATCGCGGTCGGCGCCGGCGCGCGCGACGAGGCAGGTGCCCGCATCGAGATGGACGTCAAGGCTGGCGACAAGATCCTGTTCGGCAAGTGGTCCGGCACCGAGATCAAGATCGACGGCGAAGACCTGCTGATCATGAAAGAGAGCGATATCCTCGGCCTGCTGGCCTGAGCGGACGCCTCTCCCTTTCAACGCATATAATGGAGCTGAAACATGGCTGCTAAAGACGTAAAATTCGGCACGAACGCCCGGAACAAGATGCTCGACGGCGTCAACATCCTGGCCGACGCTGTCAAGGTCACGCTGGGCCCCAAGGGCCGCAACGTGGTTCTGGACAAATCCTTCGGCGCCCCGCGCATCACGAAGGACGGTGTCTCCGTCGCCAAGGAAATCGAGCTTGAGGACAAGTTCGAGAACATGGGCGCGCAGATGGTCAAGGAAGTCGCTTCGCGCACCAATGACGAAGCAGGCGACGGCACCACCACCGCCACCGTTCTGGCTCAGGCCATCGTCAAGGAAGGCGCCAAGTCCGTTGCCGCCGGCATGAACCCGATGGACCTCAAGCGCGGCATCGACCTGGCCACTGCCAAGGTTGTCGAGCAGATCCGCGCGATGGCCCGTCCCGTGAACGACTCCGATGAAGTCGCTCAGGTCGGCACCATCTCCGCCAACGGCGAAACCGAGATCGGCCGCCAGATCGCGGACGCCATGCAGCGCGTCGGCAACGAGGGTGTCATCACCGTCGAGGAGAACAAGGGCCTCGAGACCGAGACCGAAGTCGTCGAGGGCATGCAGTTCGACCGCGGCTACCTCTCCCCCTACTTCGTGACCAACCCCGAGAAGATGGTCACCGAACTGGAAGACGTCATCGTCCTGCTGCATGAGAAGAAGCTCTCCTCGCTCCAGCCGATGGTTCCCCTGCTTGAGCAGGTCATCCAGTCGCAAAAGCCCCTGCTGATCATCGCGGAAGACGTCGATGGCGAAGCCCTCGCGACCCTCGTCGTGAACAAGCTGCGCGGCGGCCTGAAGATCGCGGCCGTCAAGGCTCCGGGCTTCGGTGATCGTCGCAAGGCCATGCTGCAGGACATCGCCATCCTCACCGGCGGTCAGGTCATCTCCGAAGACCTCGGCATGAAGCTGGAAAACGTCACGATGGACATGCTGGGCACCGCCAAGCGCGTTTCCATCACCAAGGACGAGACCACCATCGTCGACGGTCAGGGCGAGAAAGCTGAGATCGAGGCGCGCGTCGCCCAGATCAAGCAGCAGATCGAGGAGACCACCTCCGACTACGACCGTGAGAAGCTGCAGGAGCGTCTGGCCAAACTCGCAGGTGGCGTTGCCGTCATCCGCGTCGGCGGTGCGACCGAGACCGAGGTCAAGGAACGCAAGGATCGCGTGGACGATGCCCTCAACGCGACCCGCGCGGCCGTGCAGGAAGGCATTGTCGTCGGCGGCGGCGTTGCTCTGGTTCAGGCTGGCAAGACCCTCGAAGGTCTCGAAGGTCTCAACTCCGACCAGACCGCAGGCATCGCCATCGTGCGCAAGGCGCTCGAAGCACCTCTGCGTCAGATCGCTGAGAACGCAGGCGTCGACGGCGCCGTCGTTGCAGGCAAAGTGCGTGAGAGCGATGACAAGACCTTCGGCTTCAACGCGCAGACCGAGGAATATGGCGACATGTTCAAGTTCGGCGTGATCGACCCCGCGAAAGTGGTGCGCCACGCTCTGGAGGACGCAGCATCCGTCGCGTCCCTGCTCATCACGACCGAAGCCATGGTTGCCGACAAACCGTCGAAAGACGGCGGCAACGGCGGCGGCGGCATGCCCGACATGGGCGGCATGGGCGGCATGATGTAAACCCACTAGTGGGTATTACGCTGTAGCGAACCTAAGAAGGGCCGCGGTGCAAACCGCGGCCCTTTTTTGTCTGCATTCGGCCGTTGCTGCTGTTCATACAGATTCACCGGACCGGCCATTCGCCACGGCCGCGACATAGAGATGGACCTGTTCTGGCCATTCGCTTTGTCACGGGAGGTCAGATCATCAATGCCGCCGTCGATGGCAAAGCGAGAAAAGGTTGGAAAAAGCCGTTGTGCGGGTGAAGACTTATCCCGCGACGATTGCTTGACCGAGTGATGCCAATTACCGTTGCGGTCGAAGTCGCATATGGAGGTAACAGGTGCCCGACAATAATCATACGGTGGATGATGTGTTCGGCGTGAGCCGCGACGTACCGCTGAACTACGTTGACCGGGAGGAAGTGGATGGGAAGTTCATCCAAAGCCTTTCGCGTTCTCACCATATCGTCATCTTCGGTAGCTCCAAGCAAGGTAAGACCTGTCTGCGGAAGCATTGCTTGAACGCGGAAGACTACATCACCGTATCCTGTCACAATAAGTGGAAGCTCAATGACCTTCACGCCGCTATCCTTAAGCAGGCCGGCTATGAGATCAAGCAGTCCACGTCGCAGGCTGTCGGCGGCCACTTTAAGTTGGAGGTCACTGGTAGCGGACAAGTGAAGGTTCCCTTGCTTGCCAAGGGGGAGGTGAGGGCAACGGGGGGGTACGAGAAGAACCACGAAACGGTGGAGAACAAGGTCGCTCTCGAACTGGACCCCCTAGATGCCAACGACATCATCAGGGCGCTCAAAGAGATCGGTTTTACCAAGTTCGTTGCAATCGAAGACTTCCATTATCTGCCGGACGATACGCAGCGCGAGTTCGCCTTCGCTCTGAAGACCTTTCATGAGCAGTCGAAGATTTCCTTCATCGTCACTGGCGTCTGGCGCGAACAGAACCGACTGATCGCTTTCAACGGCGACCTGACCGAGCGGGTGTTCTCTGTTGACGTGGACAACTGGTCTCACACTGATCTTCATAGCGTCATAGAAGCAGGGGAGTATCTGCTGAACGTTTCGTTTGATGAAGCTTTCAAAAACGAGATTATTGTAGGTTGCAATGACAGTGTCCATTTGGTCCAAGAAGCTTGTCGTCGTGCCTGTCGGGACAACAACATTTTCGAGACGCAGGACACCTGTATTACCTTAGGCACCGCCCCCCTCGCCAAGAAGCTATTGAAGGAGATCGTTCATGAGCAGAGCGCGCGTTACAATGCTTTCATCATGAACTTCTCGGATGGTTTCCAGCAGACCGATCTGGAGATGCCCAAGTGGATAATCTATACCGTCCTCCTATCCAGCGTCGAGGAATTGGAGAAGGGCATCCGCCTACGTGAAGTGACTAGGATCATCCGCGAACGCCATCCGCGCGGCGCGAAGCTGAACCAAGGCAACATCACACAGGCCCTCAGTTCTTCGGGCTCACTTCAGAGCGAGAAAGGCATCCGGCCGATCGTGATCGACTACGATGGCACAAACCGGAACCTGCACGTTGTGGACAAGGGCTTCCTTCTCTGGCTGGCGCAGCAAGACCGTGACGAATTGCTTGCCGACCTAGAACTGGCCGTGATTGCAAGCTAACTCGGCAGGTATCGGAATACACGGGGGTCGCAGGTCAGCCGCGGGTACGTCTGCTTTGCGTTGACGTGGAACGCCCCTTAGACGTTGCTTTGCAGCGAACTCCCGCTCGCTTTCCGCCCAAACTACTGCAGCGCACCACCTTCAACCGTCTATACCCAACAAACCCTACGCAGCCACAGCCGAACCGTACTCCATACCAAATCCCAGCCTGTGGATAACTCGGTTTTGACTGGTCATTTTCGCCCCGTCTGACACAAGGCGTCATGCGTCTGATTTTAACACTCGTGACCGTTCTGATTTTCTTCGCCGCGAACTCCGTGCTGGCTCGCGCGGGCTTGGTCGGGGGCGGGATTTCGCCTGCTGCGTTTACGGCTATCCGCCTTGCCTCGGGGGCGGTGATGCTGGCGATTATCGTCTCCTTTCAGGGGTATAGGCCATGGGCCGCCGGCTCGGTCGAGGGGGGCGTGTCCCTGTTCGTCTACGCCGCCGCCTTCTCGTTTTCCTATGTCGCCATCCCCACCGGCCTGGGCGCCCTCATCCTGTTCGGAGCGGTGCAGATCACGATGTTCGCAGGCGCGGTGGTCAAGGGCCAGCGCCCCGGCCCGAGGCGTTGGATAGGCTCTCTTTTCGGCCTCCTCGGCCTCGCCGTTCTGGGCGCGCCGGGCGCGGAGTCCCCGCCTTTATGGGCGGCCATGGCGATGGCAATCTCGGGAATTGCGTGGGGTCTGTATTCGTTGATAGGGGCCAAGGGCGGCGATCCCACCCGCGCCACCGCCGGAAATTTCCTCTACGCCGCTCCGCTGGCTTTGCTGGCCTGGCTGCTGCTGCCCGGAGAGGCCCCTGAAATCAACGGTGTCGTGCTGGCGCTGATATCCGGCGCAATCACCTCCGGCCTCGGCTACATCCTGTGGTACGGAATTTTGCCCCGTCTCGAAGCCTCCACCGCGGCCCTCGCACAGTTGAGCGTTCCGATCATCGCCCTGACCGGCGGTATGATCTTCCTCGCCGAAGCCCCCGACCTTCGCTTCGCAATCTCCGCCCTTTTGATCCTGGGCGGCATAGCCTTCGGCCTGATGCCGCGAAAAAAGTTGCCCTGACCTCTCGGCCCTGTCACGATTTGGGAAAGCAATTTCAAGAGAGGACGGATCCCATGTCGAAACGCCAGGAACTGATCGAAAAATACGCCGATGCATTGCGCAAGATCGGTATGGATGTGGACACCGACCTGCTGACCGCAGTGACCATCGCGTGCGGCCCGTCGATCTACAACTCTGACAGCAGCAGCGTTTCGTCCTCCTCCACCAGCGAGTTGCAGACCGTTCAGAACAATTTCTGCATGAAAAAACTGGGCATGACGGACGCGGACTCCGCCATGGGGGCCGTACAAAAGGCGATCGAGACCTATGGCCGCTCCAACACCAACAAATACCGCGCCGTGCTGTATTACATCATCACCAAGCAGCAGGGCAAAGAGAGCGTTTTCGCCTAGATCACGATTGGCTCCAACGGGTCATGAAGGATCGGCCCGTCCGGTCCGAACGCCATTTCGGCCATGCAATCGGGTTTTACACGCAGGCCGCCCAGTTCGGCCTGCGTGACCCACCGCCACCTGTCGACCACCCCTTGCGCGTCGAACCAGTCGTGCGACGGCTGACCGCCAGCGATGGTGCAGCGATAGAACATATCGACCTGATGAAAATCACCGTTCGGGTCGTGGAATTCCGAGATCGCGAGCAGTGGGCCCACCTCGACCCGCATTCCTGTTTCCTCATGCAATTCCCGGATCAGGTTGTCCTGCAGGCTTGCATGCCGCTCAACCCCGCCCCCGGGGCAGCACCACAGGTCGGATTTGTCGCCGGGATAGGCGTTGACCAGAAACAGGCGGTTTCGTTCTACTATGACGGCGCGCACGGCCAGACGGGGGGAGCGATCGGACATATCGTTTCCTCGCCCGGATACATTTGCGACGCAAGAGATTGTAAATTCGCGAAGACGCCTATCTTAGAGGAATGAAAAGAATTCTTGCTCTCCTGTTGATGCTTCCCAGCGCCGCTTTTGCCGATTGCGTCGTGCTGTTGCACGGGTTGGCGCGCACGGATGCCTCGCTGCTGGTGATGGAAACGGTGCTGCGGCGCGAGGGGTTCGATGTGGTGAACCATACCTATCCATCCACCGAAGCGACGATCCCCGAACTCGCCGAGATTGCGGTGCCTGAGGGGCTTTCGGGCTGTAAGGGCACCCGGCCGGTTCATTTCGTGACGCATTCCATGGGGGGGATCGTTCTGCGGCAATATCTGTCGGAGATGTGGATCGACGGTTTGGGGCGTGTCGTCATGCTGGCACCGCCCAACCAGGGGGCGGAGCTGGCGGAGCGGCTGGGCGATCTGCCCATATTTGAATGGATGAATGGGGCCGCCGGGTTGCAGTTGGGGACGGGGCGCGCCTCCGTCCCGCTTGGCCTGGGGCCCGTCACGTTTGATCTGGGGGTGATTGCGGGCAATCAGACCGTGAATATCGTGACCTCCGCCCTGATCGAAGGTGCGGACGATGGCAAAGTCTCCGTCACGGAAACGCAGGTTGAGGGCATGGACGACATGATCGTGCTGCCGGTCACCCACACCTTCATGATGAACGATCCCGTCGTCATCGCAGAAGTTCTGGCCTTCCTGCGAACAGGCCAGTTCGAGCGTGATATGGGTTTGGGCGGCGCGTTGGAGGAGATCGTCACCGTGACCGGGCAGTGATCCGGTTCACGTGGCCCATCTTGCGACCGGGTCGGCATTCGGACTTGCCGTAAAGGTGCAGTGCACTTGCCGGTTCGGCTGCGAATTGCTCCCAGTCGTCGGCATCCGTGCCGATCAGGTTCAGCATCACGGCATCGGAATGTCGCTGTCCATCGCCGAGCGGCCAGCCTGCCACGGCGCGGATGTGCTGGGCGAATTGATCCGTCAGGCAGGCATCCTGCGTCCAATGCCCTGAATTGTGCACGCGCGGTGCGATCTCGTTCACGATCAGGCCCTGCGGCGTGACGAACAGTTCCACGCCCATCACCCCGACATAATCCAGCGCATTCAGAATGCGGCCCGCAATCAGGACCGCATCGGTTTGCAGGTTGCGGGGCAGGGGGGCGGGCACTGTCGTGGTATGCAAAATTCCGTCCAGATGCACGTTCTGGCCTGGATCGAAGCATACGGTCGCACCATCCAGCCCACGCGCCCCGATGACTGAGATTTCGGCAGTAAAATCCACGAACCCCTCAAGAACACTGGGGGCGGTAACTTCGGGCAGGATTGCATCGGTGATCCGCGCCTGCCCCTTGCCGTCATAGCCGAAGCGGAGCGTCTTGAGGATCGAGGGTGTGCCCAGCGTGGCTACCGCGCGTTCCAGAGATGCGACATCGTCTACCGCGGCGAAGGGGGCGACATTCAGGCCGATGCCTTGCAGGAACTCCTTTTCCGCGATGCGGTCCTGCGACATGGCCAGGGCACGGCGGTTCGGTCGGATGGGCACAAGGCTTTCGATCAGGTCGAGCGCGGCGGTCGGCACGTTCTCGAACTCGTAAGTCACGACATCACAGCTCTGGGCGAAGGCGCGCAATGCGTCCTCATCCTCATACGGGGCCGTGGTGCAGGCATCGGCGACCTGCGCGGCGGGGCAATCCGCGCCCGGCTCGAATATGTGAACGCGCAGGCCAAGCGGGGCCGCCGCCAGCGCCAGCATTCTGCCAAGCTGTCCACCGCCGAGGATACCGATGGTCGATCCGGGTTTCAGGGCTTCACTCATCGACAGGTTCATCCGGGATCGAGGCGGACAGATCGGCGCGCCACGCGTCCAGGCGTTCGGCCAGCGCCGCATCTTCGTTGGCGAGGATCGCGGCAGCCATCAGGCCGCCATTCGCGGCACCGGCGGCACCAATGGCCATGGTGGCGACGGGAAAGCCCTTGGGCATCTGCACGATGGAATACAGGCTGTCCACGCCGGAAAGGGCCTTGGTCTGCACCGGAACGCCGATAACCGGCACACGGGTCTTGGACGCCATCATACCGGGCAGGTGGGCGGCCCCGCCGGCACCGGCGATGATCGCCTTCAGCCCGCGACCTGCCGCGCCCCGGCCATAATCCCAGAGCCTGTCCGGGGTGCGGTGTGCGCTGACGATCTTCGTCTCGTAGGGGATGCCCAGCTGATCCAGAATATCGGCGGCGGCCTTCATCGTCGGCCAGTCCGACTGGCTTCCCATGATGATCCCGACTTTAGGCTCCATCTCGACCTCCCGCTTTCGATGAGGGCGCACCATAGGCACGCACGGGGCAAACTCAAGCGATGATATCGGGGGTTATCTCATCCTCGATCCGGGCGATCCGGTCCTTGAGGGCAAGTTTCTGCTTCTTCAGCCTGCGCAGGGTCAACATGTCGGCGCGGCCGTATTCGTCCAGCGCCACAATCGCGGTGTCCAGATCGCGGTGTTCGCGCAACAATACGTCGAGCCGGACACGCAAAACCGACTCGCGATCCATTTTCGTCATGTCCTGCATCTGCCATCCCCCGCCTGACTGGCCTTGCGTGACCGTGCGTTGAATCTAACATTCCGGGGCAAGTGTGCAATCCCCGACGGTTGTCGTTCCAGCAAAGGCAGCCTAGATGCGTGGGATGAACATAATTCAAAAATTGCGCAAGCGGCTGAAGCGCAAGCCGGTCGTCGCCGTTGTCAGGCTGCACGGTGCCATCGGAACCGGCGGCGGGCTGGGCGGGCGGACGCTGTCCGATGCAGGCACGGCCCCGTTGATCGAAAAGGCCTTCGCGTCCAGCCGGCTGGCGGCGGTGGCGCTGTCGATCAACTCTCCCGGCGGCTCCCCCGCGCAATCGGCGCTGATCGCGGCGCGCATTCGCAGGCTGGCGGAGGAGAAGAACGTGCCGGTCTATGCGTTTTGCGAGGATGTCGCCGCATCGGGCGGCTACTGGCTGGCCACGGCGGGGGATCAGATCTTTGCGGATGACAATTCGATCATCGGGTCCATCGGCGTCATCTCCGCCAGCTTCGGCTTTCAGGAGTTGATCGCGCGGCACGGGATCGAGCGGCGCGTCTATACGGCGGGCGAGGACAAGTCGATGCTCGACCCATTCCGACCCGAACGTGCCGAGGATATCGAGCGGCTGAAATCGCTGCAAAGGGACATCCACGACAATTTCATCGCACAGGTACGCGGCCGCCGGGGCGAGCGGCTGGCGGATCGCGATCTGTTTACGGGTGAGATCTGGGTCGGCAAACGTGCGCAGGAGGTCGGCCTGATCGACGGCATTGCGCATCTGGTGCCAAAGATGAAGGATGTGTTTGGCAAGAATATCGCATTCCGTGTCAGCTCCCCTCGGCGGCCTCTGCTGTCGCGGCTAGGTGCACCCGGGGTGAGCGATCTGCTCGCCGCGGTCGAGGAGCGCGCCCAATGGCAACGATGGGGCCTGTAATCATGACGGAGACCCCGCAATGATCGTCAAGATCGTCGTTCTTTTTCTGGCATTCATCGCCATATTGGGCATGTTCGGAAAGCTCAGCCTGCTGGGGATCGGACGTCGCAAACGGGTTTGCCGCGAATGTGGCGGCCACGTCATCGGAAAGAGTTGCCCCTGTGGCAAAACCAGCTAGGGCCGGATTGCAGGTGCACGGTATCGCCTACATATCTGCGGGAAGATCGCTCAATCAGAGCGATACGAGGGAGACGGCATGAATTTGATCATGACTGTGGGCGGTCTGGTCCTGCTGGTCATCGCGGGCGATCTGCTGGTGAGGGGCGCGGTTGCGCTGTCCCTTCGATTGGGGATCCCGGCGTTGGTCGTCTCACTGACCATCGTGGCGTTTGGTACGTCCGCGCCGGAATTGCTGATCGCGATCAAGGCTGCGCTCGATAACCTTCCGGGCATTGCCTATGGTAATGTTGTCGGCTCGAACATCGCGAATGTGCTGTTGGTGATCGGTCTGCCCGCATTGCTGGCCACGATCCGCACGAAGGAGTGTGATACAAGGCGCAGCTATGTTCAGATGATCGGCGCGAGCGTGCTGTTCATCGGGCTGTGCGCGGTTGCCCCGCTGGGTGTCTGGCATGGCATCGCCCTGCTTGCCGCGTTGGCATATGTGCTGTTCGACGCCTACCGCTCCGCCCATGCGGCGCGACACGCGGGCATGGATCCAAAGGAAGAGCTGGCCGAACTGGAAGACGCGGAACCGGACATGCCGGTTCTGAAGATCGCCTTGTTTCTGATCGTCGGCCTGGTCGGGCTGCCGCTGGGCGCGAACCTGCTGATCGAAGGGGCGGAGGCGATCGCCATCCGGCTGGGCGTTTCAGAGGCGGTGATCGGGCTGACGCTGGTGGCCATCGGCACCTCGCTGCCGGAATTGGCGACCACGATCATGGCAACCCTGCGCCGCCAGGCGGATGTGGTTCTGGGCAATGTCATCGGCTCGAACGTGTTCAACCTGCTGGCCATCATGGGGGTCGCATCGTTTTTCGGCCCGCTGGCGCTGCCCGATGGTTTCCTCGGGTTCGACCTGTGGGTCATGCTGGGCAGTTCGCTGCTGCTGATCCCGTTCGTTCTGGGCTGGTTCAACGTGACACGTATCTGGGGTGTCGCGTTCGTGGGCATCTATGTGGGCTATATCCTGCTGTTGCTGAACACTCATTGAGGACGTGCCCATGAAACCGGGATACGCATTGATTACCGGCGGTGCGCAGCGGCTGGGGCGGGCCATGTCACTGGCGCTGGCGCAGGATGGCTGGGCGGTTGCGATCCACTACAATACCAGTGGGGAGGACGCCGCCGCCCTGGTGGAGCAGATCGGCGCATCCGGTGGCAGGGCCGTCGCGGTACAGGCGGATCTGCTGGATGCCGCGGCCACGGCGGCCCTGATCGGTCGGGCGCGTGATGCGCTGGGAGGGGCGTTGACCCTGTTGGTCAACAATGCCTCGATCTTCGAATACGACAATTTCGAAACCGCCACGCTGGAAAGCTGGGACCGGCATATCGGGTCCAACCTGCGCGCACCGTTCCAGTTGACGCAGGCCTTTGCCGCCCAGGCCCCGGACACCGTGACCGATGTTGCAGGGGAGCCGGTGGCTCAGGCTGCCATCGTGAACATGTGCGACATGCGCGTGCGCAAGCTGACGCCGGAATTCACGACCTATACCATTGCGAAATCCGCGTTGTGGACGATGACGCAGACCGCGGCCCAAGGGTTGGCACCCCGCGTGCGTGTCAATGCGATCGGTCCCGGTCCGACGATGCAGGGCACACGGCAATCGGATGCACATTGGGAAAGCCAACGCGCGGCCACTCCGTTGCAGCGCGGATCGGACCCGCAGGAGATCGTCGCCGCATTGCGGTTCATCCTGTCGGTCGACGGGCTTACAGGGCAACTTCTGTGTCTGGACGGTGGGCAACATCTTGCGTGGAAAACCCCGGACGTGCAGGGGGTGGAGTGAGCTTTCCGATTCGTGGCGAGCTGATTTGTCCACGTGTCATATATCTGTCACCGCACTGTCTGGATTCCTTTAAGTTTTTCAAAGATATACCGAGGGCGTAATTATTTATTAAGCGAAATCAATAACTTGAAATGATGCCCAAAAACTGGGCAAACCAAGGCGACGCCTTATTTACAAGGGTGATCCAACGTTCCCACAAAGGTGTCCTCAGACTTATCCACAGGAATCGTGGACAGGTTTTCCCTTGTCAGATCACGGATCGCATTGCAGCGGCGGCGAGAATCACGAGACTGCTCAAATGGCACACAACAATCAGCACAGCTTTGACGAGGAAGGTCGCGCGCGCACCGCACAGGATGGCGTGCGACCCGGTGTGCAGGTCATTTCCGACCATGTGAAAACCCTGCCAGATGCGCCCGGCGTGTACCGGATGCTCGATGCGAAGGGTGAGGTTCTGTATGTCGGCAAGGCCCGGTCCCTGCGTAAGCGGGTTGCGAACTATACCAAACTGGTCGGCCAGACCGCCCGCATAGGTCGGATGATCGCCAACACCGCCTCGATGATGTTCCTGCGCACGGAGACGGAGACCGAGGCGCTGCTGCTGGAGCAGAACCTGATCAAGCAGCTCAAGCCGCGCTACAACGTTCTGCTGCGCGACGACAAGAGCTTTCCCAATATCCTCGTCACCGACGATCACGCCTACCCGCAGATCACCAAGCATCGAGGATCGAAATCCCGTCAGGGTCGCTATTTCGGGCCGTTTGCCTCCGCCGGATCGGTGAATGCCACGCTCAATACGTTGCAAAAGGCGTTCTTGCTGCGCAACTGCTCCGACTCGATGTTTGAGAGCCGGACCCGCCCGTGCCTGTTGCACCAGATCAAGCGATGCTCCGCCCCCTGCGTCGGCAAGATCAGTGAGGCCGATTACGGCGCCTTGGTCGAGGACGCGGTGAAGTATCTGCAAGGACGCTCCACCCGTCTGCAATCGGATCTGGCGAAGGACATGGCCGAGGCGTCTGCGAATATGGAGTTCGAGCGCGCCGCCGCCCTGCGCGACCGCATCCGTGCGATGACCAATGTGCAATCGTCGCAGGGCATCAATCCCGACACCGTGGCGGAGGCGGACGTGATCGGTCTGTTCGAGACGAACGGTCAGGCCTGCGTTCAGGTGTTCTTTTTCCGGGCGCATCAGAACTGGGGCAACCGGGCCTATTATCCCCGCACCGGCGGCTCAGAATCCGCGGCGGAGATTCTCGAAAGCTTCATGGGGCAGTTCTATTCGACCAAGGATCCCGCCCGGATGATCCTGATGAGCCATGAGATCGAGAACGCCGACCTGATGCGCGCCGCGTTGAGCGCGAAGCTGGGCCGAAAGGTCGTGATCGGTGTGCCGCAGCGGGGCGAGAAGAAGATGTTGGTCGATCAGGCCGTCAGCAATGCCCGCGAAAGCCTGGGCCGCCGGATGAGCGAGACCGCCACCCAAGCCAAGCTGCTGGAAGGTCTGGCCGAGGCCTTCGATCTGGACACCGCGCCCCAGCGGATCGAGGTCTATGACAACTCCCATATTCAGGGTGCTCACGCCGTCGGCGCGATGATCTGCGCGGGCCCCGAGGGGTTCCTGAAATCCAGCTATCGCAAGTTCAACATCAAGGGGGACGGCATCACCCCCGGCGACGATTTCGGAATGATGAACGAGGTTCTGGATCGCCGCTTCGCCCGCCTGATGAAGGAGGACCCGGACCGCAAATCGGACCAGTGGCCCGACCTTGTGCTGATCGACGGCGGCCCCGGTCAGGTCAGCGCGGCGGAGGCGGCCCTGGCCGAACTGGGCGTCGAGGATGTGACGATCATCGGCGTGGCCAAGGGGACGGAGCGTGATGCCGGCAAGGAGGTTTTCTATCGCAAGGGCAAGCCGCCGATGGCGCTGCCCTTTCGTGACCCGGTGCTCTACTTCACGCAGCGCCTGCGCGATGAGGCGCATAGATTCGCCATCGGCACCCACCGCGCGAAACGGGCGAAGGCCACCACCGCGACGCCGCTGGACGAGGTGCCCGGCGTGGGCGCCGCACGCAAACGTGCCTTGCTGGCTCATTTCGGCTCGGCCAAGGCGGTCACACGGGCTGGGCTGGCCGATTTGAAGGCGGTAGAGGGGATTTCCGACAGCCTCGCCGAACAGATCTATGGCTTCTTCAATGCCGGGGCATGAAGGCGGCACGCGAAATTCGCAGATATTTTGGCACCTTGCCCTATCCGGGCCACGTTTCAGGCGCTAGATCACGGATATGCGCTGGACCATACCAAATATCCTGACCGTCGCCCGGGTGCTTGCCGCCCCGATGATTGCCGTTCTGTTTCTGATACTGCCCCGTCCGCTGGCGGATTGGGCGGCGTTGATCCTGTTCGTCACGGCCTCCCTGACCGATTACGTCGATGGCTGGATCGCGAGGCGCTATAATCTGGGGACGTCGTTCGGCAAGATGCTGGACCCGATCGCGGACAAGGCGATGGTGATCATCGCATTGGCGGTCCTGTTCGCCCTGCTGGGGTTCAACTGGTTCTACGTGCTGCCAACGGCATTCATCCTGCTGCGTGAGGTTCTGGTTTCGGGGCTGCGGGAATTCCTCGGGAACGTGAAGCTGGACGTTACCAAGGTCGCGAAGTGGAAAACCACGACGCAGATGTTCGCCATCGCGACCCTGCTGGGCGCCGGTGCCATCGGTGCGGAATATCAGCGCCTGGTCTTTGCCACCGAACCGCAGGTGCGCGACGCGATCCTGCGGGGGGAAATCGCCGATGACCGGGGCCTTGTTCTGCTGCATCTGGCCAATGATTTCGTTTTGCTGATCGGTCTGGTGTTGCTGTGGATTGCTGCTGTTCTGACCGTCATGTCCGGCTGGGACTACTTCCGCAAGGCGATGCCTTATCTGGAGGACAAGACATGAAGGTTTTGTATTTCGCATGGCTGCGCGAACGTATCGGAACCGGCTCCGAGGAGGTTGAGACGAATGCCTCCACCGTGGCGGAACTGGTGGCCGAGCTTACCTCGCGTGAGGATCGCTACGCCGCGGCCTTTGCCGATATGTCCGCCGTGCGCGTCGCTGTCGATCAGACCATGACGGATATCGACGCATCGCTGACCGGCGCGGCCGAGGTCGCGTTCTTTCCTCCGATGACAGGTGGCTGATGAGTGTTTCGGTTCAGATCGAGGATTTCGACATCAGTCAGGAAATCGGTACGCTGACGGCCGTCCGCACCGATATCGGCGCTGTCGTGACCTTTACCGGCCTCGTACGCGATATGGGCGGCGGTCAACCGGTCAGCGCGATGGATCTGGAACACTGGCCCGGCATGACCGAACAGGCCCTTGAACAGATCGAGACGCGGGCCCGGCAGCGGTGGTCCCTGCAGGCCACACGCATCGTGCACCGCTACGGCGCGCTGAAGCCCGGCGACCAGATTGTGCTGGTTATCGCGGCCTCCCCCCACCGGGGGGCGGCGTTCGAGGCGGCGGAGTTCATGATGGACTTTCTCAAGACCCGCGCGCCCTTCTGGAAGAAGGAAACCACGCCGCAGGGTGCGCGCTGGGTCGATGCACGCGATGCGGACGACACCGCGCAGGCCCGCTGGGATCAACCCTGAGGGCTGTCCTGATTGTGGCCCTGATCGACGCTCTTGGCATCCGCGCGGGCCTTCTCGGCCTCATAGGCGGCCTGCCAATCCGATATTTGCTGCCGCGCGGTTCGCAAACCGTCCATCGCCGCGTCCAGTTCGGCCTGCTTTTCGCGCAGTTGCCCCCGCAAGGACTGATCCGTTGCGGCCAGTTGCGCCGCAATTGTGGCCTGACCCTCCTCCGCCTGCGCAAGGCGGGCGGTCATGTCGTCCACGGTTTCGACCTTCGCGGTTCCGGCGCGCGCCATGCCGCCGTAGATCCAGCGCAATATCCACCCCAGGACAACCGCGCCCAGCAGGGCGACGGTCATGGCGATCACGAGCTCGGAACGGGTCATTCGTCCTCTTCCTCCTGGGTGGGTGCGTCGGCGGCGGGATCAACGTCCGGTTCGGACGTGCTCAGCCTGAATTCGATCCGACGGTTGGCCTCGCGCCCCTCTGCCGTGTCATTGTCGGCAATGGGCGACGCCTCGCCATAGCCTTTAGCGCTCATCCGGTCCAGAAATACACCGCGCGACAACAAAGCGTCCAGAACGGCATCGGCGCGCAGCTGAGAGATGCGGCGGTTCATGTCCTCACCGCCGCTGCTGTCGGTGTAACCTTCGATGGAAACCTGAACGGTGGGGCAGGTGGCCAGGATGCGCGCAATCTCATCCAGCGGTCCGGCGGAGGATGCATCGAGCGAGGCGGAGGACGGCGCGAACAGGATGCGGTCCTCCTGCTGCGCGGCGGTGATTTCGGCGCTGCATTCGGCGGGGGATTTCAGAACCTCGGGCAGGGCCTCCACCTCGGTGACCTCAACCGGTTCGTATTCCTCGATGTCGATATCCAGGGCCCTCGTGCCGGTCAGGCGTGAGGTCAGCGCCCCCTCGATCCGGGTGGCCAGCCCCGGCCCCTCACCCGTACCCGTGATGTGGATCGTCGCCTCACCGATCCGAATGGTGCCCGTGTCGAGCGTGTTCATGACGTCGAGCAGCGCAAGTGCATCCGCCAGCGACGGGGCGGCACCCGGATCGCTGGCGATCAGGTCGAGCGTCAGGCTGCGACCGGGAAAGGCGGTTTCGGCGTAGCTTTGCATCGTTTCCACCCCGGCCTCACCGGTGACGGCGCCCACGGCGCTGATGCGCCCCGGTGCAATGGTCATGGTCAATCCGCGTGGGGCGGCAGCCACCACCAGCGGTGACGGCTCTTCCTCCGCCTGAACGCGGTTCATCAGCAGTGAATAGCCCTCAGGCAAGCGCGCGCCCGCCCGCGCCACAAGGTCATCGACCCGGTCGTCGATGGCGCTCGATTCCAGTGAAAGCTGCACCACCCGGTCGCGGATGGAGAGTGCGGCATCAGGCAAGTCTGTCAGAAGTTCCGTAGCGATCTGAACCGTTTGCGGCCAGTTATCGTCCGGCGCGCCCAGTGCAACCTCGCATTCCAGATCGTTCATCCCAGTCGCGGCGGCAATCTGGCGGGCAATGGTCCTGGCGGCGGATTGTGTGGAGGCCGCGCATGTGCTGAGCCGAAACGTGCCATCCGAAACGGACAGATCGAAGGGGTACGGGCTCAACGTCATGCGCGGCGCGCTGAGAGACAGATCAATCTGTTGACCCTGGGGCGCGCCCGCATCGATTTCAGCGACCAGGCTCTGCCGTAGCTCGGCATCGGCCAGGGCGGCCTCGATCGCTATCCCGCCGTCGGTAACCATCACCCGACCCGTCGTGATTTGCGGTGTGATGCTGCCCAGCAATGTCAGGGTCTGCTCCCAATCCGCCTGCGGCTCCGTCTCGACAGGGCGGGTCAGATCCACGACGCGGCGTGAGAACATGCCCAGCAATTCCGCTATCTGATCGTCGAGCATTTGCGGCGTGTTTCCCAGCAACGTGACGAGATCGGCAGCCAGCAGGATGTCGAGGTTCAGCACCTCGGGCACAGCGACCTCGGCATCGGTCAGCGTGATGGTCGACGCGATACGACCCTGCGGAACGACGGCCTCCGCCACATCCAGCGCGCGAAACTTCGCCGCCTCGCTGGGGGAGGTGCCGCTGAGGGTCACGGTCATGCCGTCAACCTCGACCGTGACCCAATCCTGACCGGCGGCAGACAGGGCATTGCGCACCGCCCCTCCGGTCTGCGCCTCTATCTCATCCGCACCGATCTGGGCGAGATAAAATGCGCCCGCACCCGACGCCCCCAAGGACACCGCCGCGAAGAGGATTGCGAACAGCTTCATGCGAACTCCACTCGTTGCCTGACATGCGACGAGGTAGCCCTGACACCTTTCGCCCGCAAGGGGAAGGTGATCATAGCACCCGTGCCAGCGCCCCGGCCAGCGCCAGTGCCACGGCCAGGATCAGTCCGGCATCGCGGTTGGACCGGAACAGCCACAGACAGGTTTGCACATCGTCGATATCCAGATGCCGCAATTGCCACCAAAGATGCATTCCGAAGCCCCAAACGCCGCCGAGCGCCAGGACCAGCGTCAGCACAGATCCGTCGATCAGCGCCGCGATCACCGCATACAGGCCCAAGAGAACCGCCAGCACCAGAAACAGCATCAGCCAGCGCGGTGTGCGGTCCGCAAACAGGCGGGCGGTGGATTTCACGCCGATCAGGGCATCGTCTTCCTTGTCCTGATGCGCATAGATCGTGTCGTAGAACAGCGTCCACGCAATTCCGGCGAGATAGAGCGCAACCGCCGGCAATTCCAGCGTGCCACGCACCGCAACCCAGAACAGCAATGCGCCCCAGTTGAACGCAAGGCCGAGGAAAACCTGTGGCCACCATGTGAACCGCTTGGCGAACGGATAGATCGCAACCGGGATCAATGCGGCAATACCCATGGCGATGGCAGGCAGTGGAAAGGTCAGCAAGATCGCGAAGGCCAGCGCCATCTGAACCCCCATCCAGATAAAAGCCTGACGCGCCGTCACCTGACCCGAGGGCAGTGGGCGGGATCGGGTCCGTGCCACCGCCGCGTCAAAGTCGCGATCGCTGAGGTCGTTCCACGTGCATCCCGCGCCGCGCATCAGGAACGATCCCAGCGCCGCCGCGATGGCGTACCACAATGCCAGCGGCGTCCATCCCCCGCTGGCAGCAACCGCCAGGGCCAGCCCCCACCAGCATGGCAACAGCAGCAGCCAGGTTCCGGCGGGCCTGTCCGCGCGGCTCAGCCGCAGGTAGGGTCGGGTGGCGGGCGGTGCGATGCGGTCCACCCAGTTGCGGTCTACCGCATCGGCGACACGGCCATCGGGTGTGCGATCTTGTGCTGAGTCGTTGTTCATGGTGCCGTTATTGCAGATCACGGGCCCAAGTTCAGCACCACATGTACCTGACGACGGGTGACGGATGCCTCGGACGCGGATATTGCAGGAGCAAAGCGAGGAGAGACGCATGAACCGGGCCAAGATCAGAGTGTTCGTCGAGGATGACTTGGGCGCGGGGGAAACCCTGAACCTGGCCGGACACGCGCATTATCTGACGAATGTCATGCGGCTTCAGGTGGACGCTGAAATTGCGGTCTTCAACGGGCGTGACGGGGAATGGACCGCGCGACTGGTCGAGGCAGGCAAGCGCCGCGTGACGGCGCAGTGCCTGACGCGAACGTTGGACCAAAGCACACCGCCCGACCTGTGGCTGCTGTTCGCGCCCATCAAGAAGGCGCGAACGGATTTCATCGTCGAAAAGGCAACCGAGATGGGGGCTCGACGGATTCAGCCCGTGTTTACGCGCTTCACGAATTCCGAGCGGGTGCGCCCTGAAAAGCTGCACGCGCATTGTATCGAGGCGGCGGAGCAGTGCGGCGGCGTTTTCGTGCCGGAACTTTTCGACCCGGCGCCGCTGGACAAGGTTCTGGATCACTGGCCGCAGGATCGCAAACTGATGTTCTGCGATGAGACATCTGCCCGCATGGACACGCTCGATGCGCTGAGGTCCACCGGCGGGGACAAGTGGGCGATACTCATCGGTCCCGAGGGCGGCTTCGCGGCGGATGAGGCGGCCCGTCTGCGCGATATGGCACAGACGGTTCCGGTCAATCTGGGCCCGCGCATCCTGCGCGCGGACACCGCCGCGGTCGCGGCGATGGCCCTGTGGCAGGTGGCGCTGGGCGACTGGCGCGCCTGATCAGTTTACAGCGTCGCCCGCAATGGTGGCGAAGTCGGCATCCAGCTCCGCCGCGATTTCGGCCAGTTCGTCACCGCCTTCGTCCATGTAGGGGGTGAAGACGAGGGTGGGGGTCTTGTAGCTCAAGGTTGCGGTCCCGTCCTCGTTCTGCGTGACATACATGCGGATCGGCGCCTCGATCATCGCGGCAGTGCTGAGCGCGAGCGTGCGCACGGCCACGTCGTTGTTAAAGACACCGATCACCCGGTTGCCCGGAATGGTGACCCCGCGCTGGGCCGCCGCAGCGGTCGGACCGGCCTCGGTGACGACGCCGTAGCCGTTCGTGGTGACGGCATCCTTCACATCGTCGATCAGGGTTTCGTATGCCTTCTCAGTCGGGGTCACGACCCAGCCCTCACGCTCGGTCAGCGGTTCGGCAAGGGCGAGCGCGGGCATCATGGCGAAGGCGGCGATCAGGGGGGTAAAGCGCATTGGACTCTCCATTTCAAATTCGACTTCACCAGAAAAATAGTGCGCATGCCGCAAATTGCCCGATCACCAATCCGTGCGCTAATCCCTGCACCAATCCCTGCGCCGGGGGCTGGCAAGGGATCGCCAGCACGCATATCATGGGAATGATATGCGAAAGGACAGTGCATGATACGCCCCGAGCTGATCCGATGGACCCGCCGCAACGGTGAGGCGCTGGCGATGATCGCGCTTCTGATCTGTTCCGCCTGGGTTGCGACCCGTGGCGGGTCTGTCCTGCTGATCATGGGCGCGGTCATGGGCCTGCTGGCATTGGCGCTGCTGCGATCCGCATTGCTGAGGTTGCGGTTCTCGCGCCGAAGAGGCGATCCCGGAATGGTGATGGTGGACGAATTGCGCGTGGGTTATTTCGGGCCGGACACCGGCGGGTTTTTCGAAATGGGGCAGGTCAGGTCGATAGATCTGATGACCTATCCCACGGGCGCGCATTGGACTCTGCATGGCGACAGCGAACCACTGATGATCCCTACCGCGGCCAAGGGTGCGGAGCAGTTGTTCGACGTGTTCGCGTCCCTGCACGGGTTTCCGATGAAACGCGCGCTCGATCTGGTCGAGGGCAAGGGCAGCTCCACAACGCATCGCCTGTGGCAGAAATCACCGGCCGATGATCGCAAGGTCCGCTCGATCGTCTAGCGCGGACGCTCCATCTGCCAGCGCAGGTGGGCACGCACCGCGGGCCATTCGGGCGCGATGATGGAATAGACCGCCGTATCGCGCACAGATCCGTTCGGCATCACGCTGTGCGCCCGCAAGATCCCGTCCAGTTTCGCCCCCAGCCTTTCGATGGCGCCGCGGCTTTGATGGTTCAGGTAGTGGGTGCGGAACTCCACCGCGATGCAGTCCAGCGTTTCGAAGGCATGGGTCAGAAGCATCAGCTTGCACTCCGTGTTCAGGGGGCCGCGCTGCACCGCGCGGCGATACCAGGTCGATCCGATCTCAACCCGCCGGTGGGTGGCGTCGATATTCATGTAGGTGGTCATCCCCACCGCGCGCCCGCTGGAGCGGGCAATGATGGCAAAGGGCAACATGGTCGGCAGCGAACAACGGCGCGCGATCTCGGCCTCCATCTCGTCGGGCGCGGGAATGGTGGTGTACCACAGGCGATGCAGATCGCCGTCCGCAGCTGCCTCGCGCAGATCCGCGCAATGGTTCGGACCCAGTGGTTCCAGTACCGCATGGGTGCCGGTCAGGGTGACGGGATCGGGCCAGTTGCACATCTGTGTGTCCTTCGCGCTTTTCCCGATGCTATGCGATTGAAAGCGGGCGCGCATGTTGCATATTGCCTCGTGACGAACATAGCAGACTGAAACGGTGATTTTCCGGTCGGAGCGTTGCCAATCGCCGGCGTAGCCGCTACGCCAGAAAGTCCTGAGCGATTGCCGAAGGAGGCCCGCCCCATGTCCATCCCCCAAACCGGCGGAGGGCCGATCGAGCATCGCGATCAGCTTGCCGATTATCTGGAATCCGGCTGCAAGCCCAAGGACGATTGGCGCATCGGCACGGAGCATGAGAAATTCGGCTACTGCCTCGACACGCACAAGCCCCTGCCATACGAAGGCGACCGGTCCGTCCACGCCATGCTGTCGGGGCTGAGCACCCGCTATGACTGGGCGCCAGTGCGCGAACAGGGCAAGTTGATCGGTCTGACCAAGGGCGCGGCGAACATCTCGCTGGAGCCGGGCGGTGCGCTGGAGTTGAGCGGAGCCCCGCTGGAAACCATCCATCAGACCTGCGACGAGGTGAACACCCATCTGGCGCAGGTCAAGGCGATCGCGGGCGAGATCGGCGTCGGCTTCATCGGTCTGGGCGCGGCTCCGAACTGGCTGGAGGATGAGGTCAGTCTGATGCCCAAGGGCCGCTATGCCCTGATGGACAGCTACATGAACAAGGTCGGCACCACCGGCACCTGGATGATGCGCCGGACCTGTACGGTTCAGGTGAACCTCGATTTCGGTTCCGAAGGCGACATGGTGCAGAAATTCCGCGTGGCCCTGGCCCTGCAACCGGTCGCGACCGCGCTGTTCGCGAACTCGCCCTTCTGGGAGGGTAAGGTCAATGGCTGGCAAAGCTGGCGCGCCCGTATCTGGCGCGATCTGGACAAGGCGCGCACCGGGATGCTGCCTTTCGTGTTCGAGGACGGAATGGGCTTCGATCGCTACGTGGACTACGCGCTCGACGTGCCGATGTACTTCGTCTACCGCGACGGGAAATACATAGACGCGCTCGGCATGAGTTTCCGCGATTTCCTCAAGGGCGAATTGCCGGCCCTGCCGGGTGAGGTTCCCACGATGAGCGATTGGGCCGATCACCTGACCACGACATTCCCCGAGGCGCGGATCAAGAAATATATGGAGATGCGCGGCGCGGATGCCGGACCATGGCGGCGCCTGTGCGCGCTGCCGGCGTTCTGGGTCGGGCTGCTCTACGATCAAGGCGCGCTCGATGCTGCATGGGATCTGTGCAAGGACTGGACCGAGCAGGAGCGGGCTGCGCTGCATCATGACGCCGCGAAATACGGGCTGAAGGCGGAAATTCGCGGTGAAACGATGCAAGACCTCGCCCGGCGCTGTATTGATATCGCGAATGACGGTCTGGTCGCACGTGCCCGCAGCGGAGCGGGCGGTCTGATCCCGGACGAGACGCATTTTCTGGACGCCCTGCGCGATATCGTCACGCGAGGGCAGACGCCTTCGGATGAGTTGCTGGCGCAATATTATGGTCCGTGGAATGGCGATGTGGACAAGGTGTTCGACGAATACAGCTATTGATCGCGCATCTGGGAATACCGAACATTCCGCCACGTGGCGGGGCAGGCGAGGACGAAGGACATGAAGCTATTCAATTTCGGTGAGATCGGTGCGGAGCGCGCGGGTGTGGTTGATGGGGATGGCAAATTGCGGGATCTGTCCGCGCATCTGCCCCGCATTGATGCCGCCGCGATCACTGACGGGTTCGACGCCTTGACGGACATCGACCTGACCGCTCTGCCACTGGTTGAGGAAGGCGCGCGGATCGGAGCCTGCGTCCTGAACCCGCCGACCTTCTATTGCATCGGGTTGAACTACGCCGCCCATGCGGACGAGTCGGGAATGCCCTATCCCGCGGAACCGCTGGTGTTTTCCAAGGCGGCCTCGGCGCTGGCCGGGCCGAACGACGATCTGGTTCTGGCACCCGATGCGCTGAAGGCTGATTGGGAGGTCGAACTGGGCGTCGTGATCGGGGCGCGGGGCTGGCAAGTGGACGCGGCGGAGGCGATGGACATCGTCGCCGGATATTGCGTGGTGAACGACCTGTCCGAACGCGCATGGCAACTCGAAGGAACCGGTCAGTGGATCAAGGGCAAGTCCGCACCCGGATTCGGCCCCATCGGTCCCTATCTGGTCACGAAGGACGAGGTGGGCGATCCGGGCGCGCTCGATCTGTGGTTAAGCCTGAACGGTGACCGGCTCCAGAACTCCAACACCTCCGACCTGATCTTCGACATTCCGCAGATCATCGCGCATATGAGCCAGCGTATGGTGCTGCTGCCCGGTGACGTGATCGCGACGGGTACGCCCGCAGGTGTGGGGATGGGGCTGCAGCCGCCGCGGTATCTGCGCGATGGTGATGTAATGGAACTGGGGGTCGAGGGGCTGGGAACCCAACGGCAGGTCGTACACCTCTAACGTTCGGGCACGATCTGCTGCACGATCCCGGCCAACAGCAGATAGATACTGGTGACTGCCAGCCCGACCTGCGCCCAGCCCGGCCCGGTGAACTGCGTCCACGCCACGATCGTGGCGAACGCACCCCATGCCAGCATGATTGACAGGGACAGCTTGTACCACCGTTCGGTGCGCACGGGGTGAATGAACTTGAGCGAGAAGAACTGCGCGATGGCGATCCCGATGATCATGAACATCGCCGCCCAGCCGCCGAAATCTATCGCGAACAGCACCAGAACCACCATGTTCCAGCAGCCCGGAAAGCCGGAGAAGCTGTTATCCTCGGTCTTCATCCGCGTATCGGCGAAATAGATCACGCCTGTGATGCAGATCAGCAGACCGGCGGCGAAGCTCCACCCTTCTCCGATCAGATTGGCGGAGATCAGGGCATAGGCGGGAATGAAAACATAGGTCAGATAGTCGATGATGAGGTCCAGCAGCACGCCGTCCCACTGCGGCGCATTGCGCTTGATATCAACCCGGCGCGCCAGCGGCCCGTCGATGCCATCGACGATCAGCGCCACGATCAGCCACAGGAACATCACGGACCAATTGGCCTCTGCCGCCGCGATCATCGCCATCAGGGCGAGACCCGCACCGGTCGCTGTGAAGAGATGGACGGAAAAAGCCCGAACGAACATATGTTTGTGCTCCTCGATTGTCGTGCAGGCTAACAGGGGCGGGTGGCGCCTGAAACCGCTTAATCTCACTTCTTGCCAGATAGCTTGGCCGGTGTCTGTCGCAAGCGACGCTCCAACGCGCGCAGGGCGAGGCTGAGGCCGATTGTCATCATCAGATAGATCACGGCGACGATATTGTAGGTTTCCATGTATCTGAATGAACCCGAGGCGTAAATCTTGCCCAATTGCGTGACATCCGCGACTCCCAGAACCGAAACGAGCGAGCTGTCCTTGATCAGGGCAATGAAATCATTTCCCAGCGGCGGCAGAATCGTGCGCAGGGCTTGGGGAAATACGATCAGGCGAAATCGTTGCCAGCCGCTGAACCCCAGCGCCTTGGCCGCCTCGGACTGACCCGGATCGACCGATTGGATGCCCGCGCGGAACACCTCCGCGATGAAGGCGGAATAGCCGATGGTCAGCGCCAGGATCGCGCGCCACATCAAGGACAGGTCGCGGGTGCGCATCGGATCGAGGCCCAACGGCTCGATCACAGTGTTTACCGCGATCACCAGCGCGGGCGCGCCGACGAACGCGATGTAGAACAGCAGCACCAATATCGGGATGCCGCGCACGATTTCGATGTAGAATCGTGCGATCTGCCGCAGGATCAGGAATCGCGACAGGCTCATGGTTGCCAGTACCAGACCGATTGCGGCGGCCGCCAGAAACGCCACCACGGTGACAAAGACCGTGATCCTCACCCCCTTGAGGACGGTCGTGAAGATCTGCGAATACAGATCGTCCGCCACGATCTGCCAGGTGATGAGCATGGCGATAGCGATGGCTGCGACGAGCCACCACGGAAAGTCTCGATCCTGTGGGCTGGGGGGCATGTATGCTTGTACCGTTGGGGGTTTGACCGGGTCCGTGCCTTCGGCGGCGGACCCGGGCCGGGCCTAGCCGCCCATCTTGTAGTCGAGGAACCATTTCGTGTTGAGCGTGTCCATCGTGCCATCGGCCTTCATTGCCGCAATCGCGGCGTTGACCGGTGCGACCAGATCGGACCCGCGCGGAAAGATGAACCCGAAATCCTCGGAGCCGAGCGGTTCGCCGATCAGCTTGAACACATCCGGGTTCGCCGCGACATAGCCGTTGCCAGCCGTGCCGTCGGTCAGCACCATGTCGACATCGCCTGCCCGCAGGGCCTGCACCCCAGCGCCGAAGGTCTCAAACAGTTTGATCCGTGAATTGCTCTCATCCCCGTCCAGCACGTCATAGACCGCGACGTAGAAGGGGGTCGTGCCCGGCTGGGCGCCGACCAGTCCATCCTCCAACGCGGCGAAGCTGGATGCGTCGTCGAAGCGGTCTTCGTCCGCGCGCACCAGCATGAACATCTCGGATCGCATGTAGGGATCGGAGAAATCGACGACTTCCGCCCTGTCTTCGCGAATGGTGATGCCGGTCATACCCATGTCGTACTGACCTTCGGACACAGCAGGGATCATCGCGTCCCAGGAAGTGTTCTCAATCTCGACGGTCGCGTTCAGGCGGGACGCGATCTCGGCCATCGCATCGTATTCCCATCCGATAGCCTCACCCGTGGCGGGATCGACGAATTGCAGGGGCGGATAGGCGTTTTCGGTCACGACCGTGATGGTCCGCCCGTCGAGGTCGGGAAAATCCTGCGCGACAGCGGCGCTCGTCAACAGGCTGGCGCCCAGGGCGAGGAATGTAAGCGATTTGAACATCGGGACTTCTCCTGTGGCGGGTGTCGTTCATGCCAGCTTCCGCACTCCACGCGCCGGGGCAAGGAAATCTTGTAGTTTTCTGCATAAGTCGCGCTCAACCAAGGGCGCGCGGCAGTTATATCCCTCGCAGGACGGGTTGGGTGCACGATTCTGCAAAGGTCCGGCGCCCGATTTCGCAGTTAAGCGCCGGGTCAGCCACTGGGCTTTTTCTTGGCGGCATCGTAAATGTCCATCAAACGGGTCTGATCCAGCGAGGTGTAGATCTGTGTGCTCGACAGGGACGCATGGCCGAGCAGGGTCTGGATCGCGCGAAGATCCCCGCCGGCCTCCAACAAATGCGTGGCGAATGAATGGCGCAGCGCATGGGGCGTGGCGGAGGATGGCAGGCCCAGCTGGATGCGAAGATCGGACATGCGTTTCTGAACGACCGAACTCGACAGCCGCCCGCCCCTCACCCCCAGAAACAGGGCGTCATCCGCCGTGACGGGCAGGGGGCAAATCGCGCGGTAAGCCTCCACCGCGTCGCGCGCGACAGGCAGGACGGGAACCTGCCGTTCCTTGTTTCCCTTGCCGATGATGCGGATCGAGTCGCCCAGCGGGGCATCGGATTGCGACAGGCTCAGCGCCTCGGATATCCGCAATCCGCAGGCGTAGAGCAGCGTCAGCACGGCCGTATCGCGCGCGGCAATCCAGGGTTTGACATGAGCGGGCCGCGTGTCCGCAATCACCGCGCGCGCCGCCTCCGTGCTGAGCGGGCGGGGCAGGCCGGACTTGATCCGGGGCGCACGGGTGGCCATGACCGCCGTCGCGTCGAGGTTTTCGACCTCCGCCAGCCAGCGGTGGAAGCTCTTTACGGCGGACAGGGCGCGGGCGGCGGACCGTGCCGACAAACCCTCGGCGCGCAGATGGGCGATCCATGCGCGCATTTCGGGGGATGTTACCTCACCCAGCCCGTTCCGACCGACAGGTGCGCCCCGATGCAGGTTGAGAAATCCCAGATAGCCCGCGACGTCGTGGCGGTAACTTTCGGCCGTGCGTGGCGACTGCCCGCGCACCGCGACGATCTGATCGATCCAGCGGGACAGAAGCGCCATCGCGCCATCGGTGCCGCAGGACCGCTGCCCGCTCACGCCAGCCAGCGGCGGACGGAGCGTTCGAAGCAGCCGGTGAAAAACTCCAGCAGATCGGTGCCCTGATCCGGTGCGAACCGGTCCAGATCGCCCGAGCCGAAGACCAGCATCGCGGCCCGGCGTCCCTCACCCAAATCCAGCCGCATCAGCGCCTCGGAGCGGATGCGCAGGGTCTGTTCCTCGAACACGGCGGTGGCGGTCGGCCCGGTGGGACGCAGGGTGATGCGGGCGGGATCACGATCGCGCATGGCGCCGACATAGCTGTCGACCCCGCCGATCGGCAGCGCGACAATGCCGCGTGCATTCGCGATCGCCCGCTCCTCCGGCGACAATTCCAGCGCCAGCCGCACGGTATCCACGGTCAGGATGTCCGCCACCGGGCCGGTCATCGCGGCCAGAAACCCTGCGAAATCTGTCGGTGCCAGAATCTCCATCACGGCGCGGTGTATCTGCTGCGTGCCGGACAGGTTTTCATAGGCGGCCGCGATCACCGTTCGGTGCGTCTGCTCCAGCTCACCCAAGCGCCCCTCCAACCGATCGACCAGCACCCCGCGCAAGTCGGTGATGCGCCCGTCGCCATGGTCCTGTGCCGCGACGAGGGCGCGCATCACGTCCCCGTCATCCAGGACGAGCGCGGGATCTTCGAGGATCAGGTCACGGATCGCGGCGCGGTCCATATCAGAGGATCTTCTGCCCGGTTTTCGCCCAATCGGCCATGAAGCTGGCCAGACCCGCATCGGTCAGCGGGTGGGCGGCCAGCTTTTTCAGAACCTCGGGCGGGGCGGTGATCACGTCGGCACCGATGCGCGCGCAGTCGCTGACATGGTTCACGGTGCGGATGGACGCGGCCAGAATTTCCGTGCCGTAGCCGTAATTGTCAAAGATCGTGCGGATATCCGCGATCAGGTCGATGCCGTCGATGTTGATATCGTCCAGACGCCCGATGAAGGGGGAGATGAAGCTCGCCCCCGCCTTTGCCGCCAGCAACGCCTGATTGGCGGAGAAGCACAGCGTCACGTTGACCATGCGGCCCTCATCCGTCAGCGTCTTGCAGGTTTTCAGCCCGGCCCAGGTCAGCGGCACCTTCACCGCGATATTGTCCGCGATCTTGGCCAGCTTGCGGCCCTCGGCGATCATGTCGTCAGCCTCGGTCGCGGTCACTTCGGCGGAGACGGGACCGTCGATCAGATCGCAGATCTCCTTGGTGACTTCGAGGATGTCACGCCCCGATTTCATGATCAGCGACGGGTTGGTGGTGACACCGTCCACGAAGCCCAGATCGTTGAGCTCGGAGATCGCTGCGACATCGGCGGTATCGACGAAGAATTTCATGGCTCATATTCCTGCAAGGGTCATTTCGCGCGGACCTTACATCAGCCGCAACGGAACGCAAACCCAACCCGTGAGACATCGCGCAAGTGCCGTTCGTGAACCGTTTGCCTGATCGTCGCACCGTGATACTGGGCAGGCATGAGCGAGCCCAACGAATTTCTGGAGGCAGGTGCGCTGGCCTCCGTCCTGACGCCCGACATGCCGGGCCGCACACTGGATTACCGGGTGCCCGAGGGCGGCATCCGCGTGGGGGCGTTCGTCAGCGTTCCCCTCGGGCCGCGCCGGGTGAAGGGGGTGGTCTGGGGGCCGGGTGCCGGCGACTACGATCCGGGCAAGATACGTGAGATCGGCGCCGTGCTCGACGTGCCACCGATGAGCGGCACAATGCGCGAATTCATAATCCGCGTCGCCGATTATACGATGACACCGCTGACCGCGATCCTGCGTCTGGCGACCCGTGTGCCGGGCCTTGGCGATCCACCGGGCAAGCGGCGCATCCTCCGCCTGACCGATGAACGCCCGACCCGGATGACCGATGCGCGGGAGCGGGTGATTGCTTTTCTCGACGAACACGAGGGCATGGGCTTCGCCCCGTCTGAGCTGGCCGGACTGGTCGGCGTGACCTCCTCCGTCGTGAAGGGGCTTGAGGCGCAGGGCGTGTTGCAAAGCGAGACCGCCCCCCGCGACGCCCCGTTCCCGATGTTGAACCCCGACCTGCCCTCCAAAGATCTGTCCGCCGATCAGCGCCATGCCAGCACGCTGCTGTGCGACGCCGTGCGCAGCCGGACCTATGGCACCACATTGCTGAAGGGCGTGACGGGGTCGGGCAAGACGGAGGTCTATCTGGAGGCTGCCGCCGAATGTCTGCGCGCCGGGCGTCAGGTTCTTGTCCTGCTGCCCGAAATCGCCCTGACGGGGGAATTCATGGCGCGGGTCGAGGCCCGGTTCGGCGCGGCCCCTGCGGAATGGCATTCCGGCGTCACTCAGGCGGGCCGCAGGCGGGCGTGGACGGGCATCGCGGAGGGACGCGCGCGGCTGGTCGTGGGGGCCCGATCTGCATTGTTCCTGCCATTCACCGATCTGGGCCTGATCATCGTGGATGAGGAACATGACAGCTCCTACAAGCAGGAAGAGGGTGTCCTGTACAACGCGCGAGACATGGCGGTGTTGCGTGCCTCCCTCAGCGGGGCGCAGGTGGTGCTCGCCTCGGCCACGCCGTCGCTGGAGAGCTGGGTGAACGCGCGGGCAGGCAAGTACGCCCGGCTCGACCTGACGGAACGGTTCGGCGCGGCGGTGCTGCCCGAAATGCGGGCGGTGGATCTGCGCGTCGATCCGCTGGAACGCGGCTCCTGGATATCCGATCCGCTGGCCGATGCCGTGCACACGCGCGTGGCGGCAGGGGAGCAGAGCCTGCTGTTTCTCAACCGTCGCGGCTATGCCCCCCTGACCCTGTGCCGCGCCTGCGGGCATCAGATCGGGTGCGACGATTGCGATGCGCGGATGGTGGAACACAGATTTCTGAACCGGCTGATGTGCCATCAGTGCGGTGCCACCAAGCCGATCCCCGTCGAATGCCCGGCCTGCGGCAGTGCCGATCACATGGCCACGTTGGGCCCGGGGGTCGAGCGTCTGGCCGAGGAGGTCGAGCGTCGCTTTCCCGAGGCGCGCATGGCGGTTCTTTCCTCCGATATCACGATGAGCGCGCGCGCGCTGAAGCAACGCATCGAGGAGATCGCGAATGGCGGCGCGGATATCGTCATCGGAACGCAGATGGTTGCCAAGGGGCACAACTTCCCGCTGTTGACCCTTGTTGGCGTGATCGACGCCGATCTGGGATTGCAGGGGGGTGAGCTGCGCGCCGCCGAGCGGACGTTCCAGTTGATCCGGCAGGTCGCAGGCCGGGCAGGTCGCGCGGACAAGGCCGGTCTGGCCATGGTGCAGAGCCATCAGCCCCAGCATCCGGTGATCCAGGCGATCCTGGGCGGGGATGAGGAAGCGTTCTGGCAGGCCGAGGCGGCGGAGCGTCAGGCCGCAGGTGCTCCCCCGTTCGGGCGGATGGCCGGGATCATCGTCAGTGGGCCGGAGGAGCGGGAAACCTTCGATCTGGCCCGCGCGCTCGCCGCCCGCGCGGGTGTTCTGACGCAGGCCGGGGCGCAACTGTTCGGCCCCGCCCCCGCGCCAGTCGCGCGAATCCGTGGTCGAACGCGGGTCCGGTTGCTGGTCAAGGCGCCCAAGGGGCTGCCCTTGCAATCCGTTCTGGCCCGGTGGGTGGAGGGCGTGGTGCCGCGCCCCAACTACCGGATCGCGATAGATATCGACCCGCAGAGCTTCTTCTAAGCCGGTGCCTCAAATCGCCAGCCGGTAGGCGACGGCCTCCGCCACGTGGTCCCGCCCGACGACCTCCACCCCGGACAGATCCGCAATGGTACGCGCCACGCGCAGGATACGGTGATAGCCACGCGCGGTCAGCCGATGCTTGTCCGCGACGCGGGTCAGCAGCTCCTTGCCCGCCGCGTCGGGTGTGGCGATCCGATCAAGCAGGTCGCCCTCCGCATCGGCATTGGTGGTGGCGTCCAGATTCGCGAAACGGGCGGCCTGAACCTGACGCGCGGCGGCGATGCGGGCGGCGACGGCGGCGCTGCTTTCCCCCGGCGTGCTGTCTGACAGATCGCCAACCGCCACCGGGGACACGTCGATGCGGATGTCGAACCGGTCCATCAGCGGGCCAGAGATGCGGCCGAGATAATCCTGCCCGCAGACCGGCGCCTTGGAACACGCGCGGGACGGATCCGGCAGATAGCCGCAGCGGCACGGATTGGCGGCGGCCACCAGCATGAACCGGCAGGGATATCTGGCATGGGCGTTTGCGCGGGCGACGACCACGTCGCCGGTCTCGATCGGTTGGCGCAGAGTTTCGAGGACCTGACGCGGAAATTCCGGGAACTCGTCCATGAACAGCACGCCGTTATGGGCGAGGCTGATCTCCCCCGGACCGGCACGCCTGCCGCCGCCCACGATGGCGGCCATGGATGCGGTGTGATGCGGGGTGCGGAACGGGCGGCGGCGCGAGATGCCTCCCTCCTCGATCTGACCGGCGAGCGACAGGATCATCGAGGTATCCAGCGCCTCCGCCGGGGTCAGATCCGGCAGGATGCCGGGCAGACGCGCGGCGAGCATGGATTTGCCCGATCCCGGTTCCCCAACCATGATCATGTGGTGCCGCCCGGCGGCAGCGATTTCCAGCGCACGCTTCGCCCGCTCCTGCCCCTTCACATCAGCCATATCGGCCACAGTACCACGATCCGAAACCATGCCGGCCTGCGCCGCGGGCAGGATCGCGCGCCCGTTGAAATGGTTCACGATGGCAAGCAGGGATGGCGTCGCCAGCACCTGAACCGCGCCGACCCACGCGGCCTCCGCCCCGCAGGCCTCGGGACAGATCAGCCCGCATTCCGCCTCCGCTGCGGCCATGGCCGCAGGCAGCGTGCCGATGACTGGCACGGTGGAGCCGTCGAGCGAAAGCTCCCCCATCGCCAGAAACCCCTCCACCGCGTCCTGCGGAATCACGTCCATCGCGGCCAGCAGGCTCAAAGCGATGGGCAGGTCGAAATGGGGGCCTTCCTTGGGCAGATCGGCAGGGGACAGGTTCACGGTGATCCGCTTTGACGGCATCGCCAGCCCCATGGAGGTCATCGCGGCGCGCACACGCTCCTTCGCCTCGCTCACCGCCTTGTCCGGCAGACCGACGAGGTGGAAGGCAGGCAGACCGGCGCTGAGCGCGCATTGCACCTCGACGCGGCGAGCCTCCACCCCGTGAAAGGCGACTGTGTAGGCGCGCGCGACCATGCTGATCCTCCCGTTCCGGGGCAGGATCGTTCCCTCATGGTTAAGGAGGGGTTAACGAAATCCCATGGGGCAGTTCAGCCGCGCACGGCCTCCAGCATACGGTGCACATTGTCCGGAGCCGCATCCGGCGTGATCCCATGCCCCAGATTGAAGATATGCGGCCCGCCCGAGAATCCCTTGACCACGGCCTTGGCCGCCTTGGTCAATGCATCGCCGCCCTGAACCAGCAACAGCGGATCCAAATTGCCCTGCACACAGGTATGCGGCTGCAATTCACGCGCGGCCCAGGCGGGATCGACCGAGGTATCCAGCGCCACGCATTGCACGCCCGTCGCCTGCACATAGGGCAGGTAGTTGCCGCCCGCCATGCGGGGAAAACCGATGATCGGCACGTCGGGATGTTTCGCGCGAATCGCGTCCACGATGCGCTTGGCCGGGGCTATAGCGTATTTCGCGAAGACCGGACCGGGCAGCGCGCCGGCCCAGCTGTCGAAGAGCTTGACCACCTCCGCGCCCGCGTCGATCTGTTGCAGCAGATAGTGGATCGTCGCCTCGGTGATCCGGTCCAGCAGCGCCTCGAACGTGGCGGGATCGCCGTACATCAACCGCCGCGCGGGCGCCTGATCCGGGGTGCCCTTGCCCGCGATCATGTAGGTTGCCACGGTCCACGGCGCACCCGCGAAACCGATCAGCGGCACGTCGGCGGGCAATTCGCGGCGCAGCAACTTCACCGTCTCGTAGATGGGGGAGAGGACCTCGTCGATATCCTCCACCGGACCCAGCTTGGCCAGATCGGCGGCGCTGGTAATGGTGGACAGGCGCGGCCCCTCACCCTGAACAAAGGTCAGATCCGCCCCCAGCGCCTGCGGCACCAGCAGAATGTCCGCGAACAGGATCGCCGCGTCGAAGGAATAGCGCCGCAAGGGTTGCAACGTGACCTCGGCGGCGAGTTCGGGGTTGTAGCACAGATCGAGAAAGCTGCCCGCCTGCGCCCGCGTCGCGCGGTATTCGGGCAGATAACGCCCCGCCTGCCGCATCATCCAGACCGGCGCCACCGGCAGGGTTTCGCCCTTGAGCGCACGAAGTAGTGGTTTTTCGGTCATTTCGGCGCTCCATCGGTGAAAATCAGCGTCAGATATGGAACAGCGCTGATAGAGGGTCCACCCCCAACTTGACGGCACCGGCGCGACCAGACGCCCCATGCGGGACGTCGCGTCACGACGTTTGTCCAACTAGATCCAGATCAATACGTCTGGTTTCAAACTACTCTAAACCTTGACCGCGCAGTGCCGGGTGGCGCAGTGAAAAGGAACAGATGCGGCATCGGGGCGCTTTTCACGAAGCGTAAATTCCCCTAGACCACCGAATGACAAAGGGTGTCGGGCTTGGCGGCGCCGCAAGGGACGAGACGGACCATGGATTACGACCAGCTTTTTCGCACACAACTCGACGCGCTCAAGTCAGACGGCAACTATCGTGTCTTCGCCGAGTTGGAGCGCCACCGAGGCGCCTATCCCAGGGCGAAGAACCACGGCGCCGGCGCGGACGAGGTCACGGTGTGGTGTGGCAACGACTATCTGGGCATGGGCCAGCACCCCGAGGTGATCGCCGCCATGCACGCCGCAATCGACCAATGCGGCGCGGGTGCCGGGGGCACGCGCAACATCTCGGGCACAAATCACAGTCACGTTCTGCTGGAACGGGAACTGGCCGATCTGCATGGCAAGGACGGTGCGTTGCTGTTCACATCGGGCTATGTCTCGAACTGGGCGGCGCTGGGCACGCTCGGCGCGCGGCTTCCCGGCTGTACGATCCTGTCGGATGCGTTCAACCATGCCAGCATGATCGAGGGCATTCGCCACGCCCGGTGCGAGAAGCGGATCTGGGCGCATAACGATCCGCGTGATCTGGAACGCAAACTGGCCGATCTGGACCCCGATGCGCCCAAGGTTGTGGCATTCGAGAGCGTCTATTCCATGGACGGCGATATCGCCCCCATCGGCGAAATCCTCGACGTGGCCGAACAGTTCGGCGCGATGACCTATCTGGATGAGGTGCACGCCGTGGGCCTCTACGGCAAACGCGGCGGCGGCATAGCGGAGCGTGAAGGCCTGTCGGACCGCGTCACCCTGATCGAGGGCACGCTGGGCAAGGCGTTCGGCGTCGTCGGCGGATATATCACCGGCTCGGTCGAATTGGTGGACTTCATCCGCTCCTTCGCTTCGGGATTCATTTTCACGACGGCGCTGCCCCCTGCGGTGGCGGCCGGGGCGGTCGCGTCGATCCAGACCCTCAAGGGTGAGGAGGGCGTCGCCCTGCGCACCCGCCAGCAACGTCAGGTCGCCCGCTTGCGCGCGGCACTGGATCGCGCGGGCATACCCCATCTGGACAATCCATCGCATATCGTGCCCGTCATGGTGAAGGACCCGGTGAAGTGCAAGATGCTGGCCGATATCCTGATGCAGGATCACGGCATCTACGTGCAGCCGATCAACTACCCGACGGTTCCCAAGGGAACGGAGCGCCTGCGCTTCACCCCCTCGCCGCTGCACGACGATGCCGATATCGATGCTCTTGTGACTGCGCTGCACGCATTGTGGAGCCAATGCGCCCTGGCGCGGGCCGCGGCATAGCACCACCCGTTTCCCTGTTATTCTGACACGTCGCATCCTCGGGGTTGCTGACGGCTTGGGCCGTCGCCGCTCGCGCAATGGTTATATGAAAGCCTTGTGAAACATATATATAGGTTCTCTGTACCGCTTGGAGGATACACGATGAAGACGATCATGCTTTACGCAGTCATGGCAGCGACGATGCTGGCGGCACCGGTTTCGGCACAGGACGTATCGGCGTTCGATCAGTGCAAGTCCTGCCACGTCGTCACCGCGCCTGACGGTAGGAACATCGCGGGCCGTGGTCGCACGGGCCCCAACCTCTATGGTATCATTGGACAGCCGGCGGGGTACCAACCCGACTTCAATTACAGTCCGGGAACGGTCGCCGCGCGGGATGCCGGGCTGGTCTGGACGCAGGCGAACCTGGCGGAGTTTATTTCGAACCCGACCGCGTTCCTGCAGGATTTCACCGGAGATGACTCCGTCCGTTCGCGCATGTCCTATCGCACGCGAACCGGTCAGGCGGAGGTGGCGGCGTTCCTCGCCTCTGTCCGGTAGACCCCGCGCGAGGTGGATTGACATGTCCCTTGCCCACCCGGACGGCCATCACAGATGAAAGACTGGCTGTTCCCCGACACACCCCAGACCGGCAATGACTGGCTGCGACTGCGCACGGTGCTCGGCTTGCGATGGGCCGCGATCGGCGGGCAGTTCATGGCCGTCCTGTTCGCACAATTCGCGCTGGGCATCGACTTGCCGCTGGCGTTGTGCCTTGCGGTGGTGCTGCTTTCGGTCGCCGTCAATCTGGGCGGTGCGATCGTGCTGCCGGAAAACAAGCGGCTGTCGGCGGAATATATCGCCGGCATCCTGTTGTTCGACCTGTTCCAGCTTGCCCTGATGCTGCATCTGACAGGCGGTTTGACCAATCCATTCGTGGTTCTGATCGTGGGGCCTGTGGTGATCGCGGCTACGGCTCTGCCGGTGCGGCAAACCACGTTTCTGGGCGGGGTGGCGATCGCACTCACCTCGCTTTTGATGTTCTGGTACAGACCCCTGACGGTCGCGGGCGTGCAGGCATTCGATCTGCCGGATATTTATATCTTCGGGATGTGGCTCGCGATGTCGATCTTCACGCTGTTTTTCGGAATCTATGCGGCCAAGGTGACAGGCGACAATGCGGCAATGTCCGAGGCACTGGTGGCGACGCAAATGGCCCTGTCGCGCGAACAGCGGCTTTCCTCTCTCGGGGGGGTCGTGGCGGCGGCGGCGCACGAACTGGGCACGCCCCTCGCCACGATCAAGCTGGCGGCAGGGGAACTGGCGGAGGATCTGGCCCTGTTGCCGGATGCGGATCCGCAACTGGTCGAGGATGCGCATCTGATCCGCGAACAGGCCGACCGGTGCCGGGTGATCCTGGCGGATATGGGCCGGGCCGGAAAGGACGACCTGCATCTGCATTACGTGCCGCTGGAAGCCTTGATCGAGGAGGCGGCAGAACCGCATGTGAACCGCGGCAAGCAGGTGATCGTCCGGCTGGACGGGCAGACCGATACATCGCGCGTCATCGGCCAACCCGGAACCATTCGCACGCCAGAGGTCGTGCACGGTCTGCGCAACCTGATCCAGAACGCGGTGGATTTCGCGCATTCCACGGTCTGGATCGACGCGACATGGGATTTGGAGCGGTTGCGGATCGCGATTGGCGACGATGGCCCCGGCTATCCCGAAGACATCATCGGACGGCTGGGCGATCCGTTTCTGGCCCGCCGAAGACGTCGTAATCCCCTGCGCCCGGGATATGAGGGGATGGGCTTGGGTTTGTTCATCGCCAAGACCTTGCTGGAGCGATCCGGCGCTGTCCTGACCTTCACCAACGCTACGGAGCCGGGGCGCCGACGGGCCGAGGTCGGAAGTGCGACCTTCGCGCGCGCGCCGGGCGCGCTGGTCGATGTGGTATGGCCGCGCGACATGATCGCACCGCTGACGGACCCTTCACGCGCGGCGCTGGGGCAGAACAGCCGCAACGATCCGGATCATCCTTAACGCTTCGTTAAGGCTCACCGCGCAAACTGACGGCTCATATTCAATCGGAGCCGTTTCATGCCGTTCTCGCCCGGTCAGGGTCTTCTTGCCGCTGCTCTGACCGCATCTCTGGCTCTCGCCCTGATCGTGTGGCGCTTCGTGCGCAGCGACACGTCCGATGTCGCTGTGGCCGGGCGTGAAACGCTGTACCGGTTGACGCGGCGCGGGCTGGTCGGCGGCGGCGCTGTCGTCACGGTGCAGGACTATGCGCGCAACATGCATCCCGACTCGCAGGCCGAACTGCTGCGGGCAACTTCGCGCCTGCTTGCCGACGGGGTTGGCTTCGAACTGATCTGCGGCGACGGCGGCGATGTGTATCTGGACATTTCGGGCTTCGTGCGCGGGGCGCAGGCATATGTTTCTGTCATAGATGCCTCTGTGAACGAACATCGCGCTCTGGCCAGACAGGGTGCCGCCGTGGCTGCCGCCGATCTGGCCGCGCGGCAATCGGATTTGCTGGAACATGCACCCTACCTGCAATGGCGCATGGACGGGCAGGGTGAAATCCTGTGGTCGAACGCGGACGCGATGCGACGCAGGGGAATGCCGGCCGAGGTGCCCGCGCTGCTCGCCGCGAAGGCGCAGCGGCTGAAGGTGAGCGATGTTCCGGTACAGCACAGGATATCGATTCAGACTGATACCATAACGCTGCCATTGTGGTTCGACGTCACGCTGGTCCCTTCGCAGGATGGGATCATCCTTGGATATGCCCTCGCCGCGGAGCGAATCATGCGGGCTGAGGCGGCGTTGGGACGATTTGTCGAAACGTTGACGGAAACCTTTGCGCATCTACCGATCGGACTTGCGATTTTCGACCGGGACCGCGAACTGGGGCTGTTCAACCCGGCGCTTGCCGATCTGCTGCGGCTCGATCCGGCATGGCTGGCCGGGCGTCCGACATTGAGCGGGTTTCTCAACCGTCTGCGCGAAAGACGTACCCTGCCTGACCAAAAGGATTTTCGGCAGTGGAGCGAGCAGTTGATCTCGCTGGGGCGCGATGGGGGCACGCAGGAATTTGCGGAGTTGTGGGTGCAACCATCCGGCCGAACGCTGCGCGTGGTCGGCCGCCCGCATCCGCAGGGCGCGGTCGCCTTCATGTTGGAGGATATCACTCCCGCCGTGACGTTGGAGCAGCAGTTCCGTGAGGGGATGACCTTGCGTGCCGCCGCGTTGGAATCGCGTCCGGGGACGCATCTGATCTTCGACATCAGCGGCGCGGCGGGATTTGTCAGCACGGGTTTTTCCAAGCTGACGGGCGTGCGCTCCGAACGTGAGGATCTGTCCACGGCGGGCGCGGTTCACGAGGTTCTGCGCCAATGTCGGCAGGCTTTCGGCCCCGCCCCGATCTGGGATCGGGTGCTCAGCTACGTGGTCGGTCGCCTCAACCAGACGGAGCGGACGCCGATCACGGTTCCTCTGACCCGCAACGGGAATGTGCTGAGCGTGCTCGAACTCAACCCGCTGCCTGGTGGCGGAACCCTGCTGTCCTTCCTGCCCACCGAAAGCATACGCGCGACTGCGGTGAAGACATTGCGGGAGGCCGTCGATCTCACGTTGGAGCAGGGCCGCAGCGTGACCGAGCCTGCCGATATCTCCATCGCGCTGGTGGATCGCGGCGCGGGTGATCTGCCGTGCACGCAACAGGACCTGATCCGCCGGGCCGGCTACAACATGCTTCTCGCCGCCGTGGATATCGTGCCACCGGGGCAGGGCGCCACATTCACGCTCAGTCGCCAAAACGGGGATGCATTGCTGACTTTGAGCGGCGAGGGCGCGAATGATGAGTCGACGATCGACGGCACGTTGCCGATTTCCCTGCTGCGGCGCTATCTTTCGGATGTGCGGGGCGAGGTGACGGTCGAGAACGGTGCCCGGTTCACCATAACCGCGCGTATCCCGTGCAATGCACTGAACGTGCAGTATGCGGACCAGCGTGTTCAAACGAGGGGTGCGGGCGCAAGTTAGGCTGTTCCTGTCGGGCCGCTCCTCTGCTAGATCGTGGCTATGTCGGACGATCCTCATTCCTTCCGTTTTCATCTGCCTGACCCTGCCGCGACAGATATGTTCGCGCGGCGGGTGGCGGCTCTGCTCGGACGTGCCGATTGCATCCTGCTGGCCGGGCCGATCGGGGCGGGAAAGACGCATTTCGCGCGCGCGGCCATCCGGGCGTTGACCCATGATGCGCAGGAGGTCCCCTCACCGACCTATACGCTGATGCAAGGCTACGACGCAGGCGACAGGATGATCTGGCACATGGATCTCTACCGATTGGGAGAGCCTGAGGAGCTGATGGAGCTTGGCCTCGACACCGCGCTGGAAGACGCGATAACCCTGATCGAATGGCCCGAACGTCTGGGAAGCCTGACGCCGGCCCGCCACATGGCCATCACTCTGGCGCAGTCGGGTGAGGGACGTGAAGCGGTCGTCCAACTGGTCGGAGGAGATTGGAAACGCATGTCCGAGGGGCTGTCATGACGAACAACCGCCACAGGCTGATCCGGAGATTTCTGACCGATATCGGGTGGGGGGATGCGAGGCTCGAACCATTGGCGGGCGACGCCTCGAACCGGCGCTATCTGCGGGTGCAGGGTGAACGCGCCGCTGTCCTGATGGATGCACCGCGTGAAAGCGGCGAGGATACCGCGCCTTTCGTGCAGGTGACCCAACTGTTGCGCGGCCGCGGCTTCAGCGCGCCCGAGATTATTGCATCCGATCCCGAAAACGGCTTCCTGCTGCTCGAAGACCTCGGCGACGATCTGTTCGCGCGGGCCGTCGCGCAGCAGGATGAGGTCACGCTCTATGCGGCGGCGGTCGATATGCTGGTCGAGTTGCAGGCATCGCCGGCCCCGGCCAGCCTGCCGCGCTATGACGCGGCGACCTGTTGTCGAGAGGCTCGGCTGCTGACCCAATGGTATATTCCCGGAGCCGGTGGAACGGGGGATGAGGCGGAGTTGGACGCCCTGATCCACGCTGCCTGCGCGCCCTGGCTGGACGCCAACGTGGTGGTCCTGCGCGATTTTCACGCCGAAAACCTGATCTGGCTGCCTCAGCGGCAGGGCACGGCGCGGGTCGGTCTGCTGGACTATCAGGATGCGCTCGCGGGGCATCCGGCCTATGATCTGGTCTCATTGCTGGAGGACGCGCGCCGCGATACCAGCCCGGCGCTGCGATCAGCGATGGTCGCGCGGTTCGTGCAGGCGACAGGGGCGGATCCCGATACCTTCGCGGCGGCCTATGCAACCTATGGGGCGCAGCGCAACATCAAAATCCTGGGCATCTTCGCCCGTCTGTCGATGCGGGATGGCAAACCTGGCTATCTGAACCTGATGCCGCGCGTCTGGTCACATCTGCAACGCGATCTGCGTCATCCCGCGCTGGCTGATCTGCACGCGTGGGTCGATGCCAACGTTCCGCCGCCCGATGCGGATGTGCAGGCCCGCATCGGGGCCGCCCGATGAGCTTGCCGGACGTGGCCATGGTCTTTGCGGCCGGGTTTGGAACGCGCATGGGCGCGTTGACGCGGGACACGCCCAAGCCGCTGCTGAAGGTCGGCGGGAAAACCCTGCTGGATCACGCGCTTGACCGGCTGGTCGCGGGGGGGATCGCGCGCGCTGTGGTCAATACGCACTATCACGCGCATCAGATCGCGGATGCGCTCGCCTCTCGCACTGCCCCCTCACTGCACCTATCGCACGAGCCGGAGATCTTGGAGACGGGGGGCGGTATGCTGGCGGCGCTGCCCCATCTCGACCGGCGCATTCTCAGCGTCAATCCGGATGCCATGTGGGCAGGGGACGCGGATCCGCTCGGCATTCTCGACCGGAACTGGCATGATGGGATGGAGGCACTGTTGTTGCTGGTGCCGGTCGCCCGGTGCGGGGCCTATTCGGGAACGGGCGATTTCGACATGGCCGCGGACGGGCAGTTGATCCGTCGCGGGGATGCACCGCACGCGGCCTACGTTTATTCCGGCTGGCAGATCCTGCGCACCGACCGTCTGGCGCGGATGAAGCCGGGCAAATTCTCACTGAACATTCTGTGGAATGAAATGAACGCGGCAGGCACGCTGTTCGGTGCGGTCTGCGACCGGCCATGGATCGACGTGGGCACGCCGCAGGGACTGACGGCTGCCGAATCCGTATTCCTGGGGGAGGGCTGATGTTCGATCCGACCGAGAATTTGCGCGTGTTCACGGTTCCTGTCGGAGCCGATTTCGCGGCAGTGCTGCTAGACGGGTTGGACATGCGGATGGCCGGACTCGACCCGTTCGCCCGCGCCGGGGTGGAGGTCCGCCTCAATACCCGCCGGGCGCAGAGGGTTTTGCAGGATCGGATGGCGCGCGACGCGCGGTTCGCGGGCATGATGCCCCGGATCGACGGGGCGGAGGCGCTGCTGACGCAATCCGGCCTTTCCGTGGCGGTGGACCCGCTGCGACGCAAGGTGCACGTCGCCAGGCTGATCGCCGGGTTGATCGCGCAGCAGCCGGGGCTGGCGCCACGCGCTGCGGTGTTCGATCTGGCGGACCGGCTGCTCGATCTGCTCGACACGTTGCAGGCGGAGGGGGTCGCGCCGGATCGGCTGGAGGAGTTGAACCTCGACGATGTATCGAAACATTGGCAGATTTCGGCGCGGTTCATGCGCTTGCTGTGGACATTGTGGCCGGATGTGTTGGAACAGACCGAACCGGGCCGTCAGGATCCGGAGGTGGTGCGCATCGCCCAGGTCGCCGCGTTGGAGGCTGAGTGGACCCGGACGCCGCCGGATCATCCGCTGATCCTCGCCGGGTCAACCGGATCGCGGCCCTGGATGCGCCGGTTGATGCGACTGGTCGCAGGTCTGCCGCAGGGGGCGGTGATCCTGCCGGGCTACGATCCCGATCTGCCCGCGCTGCTGTGGCAGAAGACTGACAAACCTTCGTTAACGCCGGACCACCCGCAGGCGGGGCTTGCGCAGGTTGGTCACGCGATGGGGCTGGACATGGCGGATTTGCCCAGTTGGTCGGCTGCGCACGGGTCCACGGCGCGGGGGCGGCTCGTCTCGCTCGCCTTGCGTCCCGCACCCGTGACGGACAGCTGGCTGGCTGAGGCACCAGCCCGACATGTCGAAGTGGCGGAAGCGACAGAAGGCCTGACCCTGATCGAGGCCCCGGCCGAGCGTGAGGAAGCCGCCGCCATCGCCTGCGCAATGCGCGATGCGGTTGAGCACGGCAAGACTGTCGCGCTCATCACACCGGACCGCGACCTGTCGCGCCGGGTGGCCGCCGCGCTGGACCGCTGGCGCCTGATCCCCGATGACAGTGCGGGGCGACCGCTGCATCTGACACCTCCGGGTGTCCTGTTGCGGATGCTGTTGAACATCAGCGGCACAGTTCCCGCCCCCGCCGCGCTGATCGCTTTGCTCAAGCACCCGCTGGTCGGCGGTGCGAAGCAATCGCGGCGGCTGCATCTGCGCCGCGTAATCGGCTTGCAGACCGGGCGCGATGTCCTCGCCACACCGCAAACCGACTGGGATCGCATTGCGGGCTGGGCGGCAGACCGACAAAACGACGATGGCGCGACCGCGTGGGTGGCGTGGCTGGCGGATTGCTTCGCCCCGCTTTCCGGGCTGACGCAGGATGTCGATCCGGCGCTGGCCTTGAGGGTTTTGCGCGGTGTCGCGGACCGTCTGTCGCGCGGGCTGGACGATGACGACCCGGAGATTTGGAAGGAGGAAACCGGCCTTGCCGCGACGGCCCTTCTGGATCGGTTGGACGCTGCCGCCGACGCTATGACGGGGCTGACGCTGACCGACACGATGCGTCTGGTCGAGGATGAGCTGATTGCCGCGCAGGTGCGCAGTGCCGCGTTCCTGCCGCATCCCGGGGTTCTGATCCTTGGCGCGCTTGAGGCCCGGATGACCCGTGCCGATATCACGATCCTCGGTGGTCTGAATGAGGGCGTCTGGCCCGAACGCCCCGCGCCCGACCCTTGGCTCAGCCGCAAGATGCGCGACAATCTGGGCCTGCCCATGCCCGAGCGGGACACGGGGCTGGCCGCGCATGATTTTCAAAACGCGATCAATGCGCCGCAGGTGATCCTCAGCCGCGCCGGGCGTGCGGGGGGTGCGCCCACTGTGGCAAGCCGCTGGATGATCCGCCTGACTAACCTGATCGCCGGCTTGGGTGAGGAGGGCGTGGCCGCGCTGGACGCGATGCAGGCCCGGGGTGAGGTATATCTCGACATCGCCCGCGCGGTGGAGGCGCCTGCCGCGCCGCTGCCCCCCGCGCCGCGCCCGATGCCCGCGCCGCCGCCCGCCGCGCGTCCGCGAAAACTGCCGGTGACGGGTGTCGAGACCCTGATCCGTGACCCCTATGCCACCTATGCCCGCTATATCCTCGGCCTGCGGGCGCTGGATCTGCCGGGGCGTGAGGCGGACGACCGCGAACGCGGAACCGTGCTGCACAAGGTCATGGAGCGGTTCGTTCCGGCATTGCAGGGCGCCCAAGGGGCCGAGGCGTTGGATCTGTTCGCGCACACCGCGACCGACGTGCTGGCCGAACTGGTTCCGTGGCCCGCGATCCGCGCTTTGTGGCGTGCGCGCCTGATGCGCGTGGCCCCGGTTCTGGTGGAGCGTGAGATCGCCCGACAGGTCGATGCCACCCCCTTGGCGCGCGAAGTCGAAGGCCAGCGCACCCTGGTCGCCCCGCCATTCGTTCTGACGGCCAAGGCGGACCGGATCGACCGCGCGCATGACGGCACGCTTCGGATCTACGACTACAAGTCCGGCACCCCCCCCACCCCGGACCAGATTCGCACATACGCCCTGCAACTGCCGCTTCAGGCGGAGATCGCACGGGACGGCGGGTTCAGGGATATCGAACCGGCGGAGGTTTCACGCCTCGAATATATCGGCATGGGGGCCAGTGCCAGGATTCAGCCGGTGGATGAGACGGACGACCGAACGCGCGATGCCTGGCAACGGTTCGCGGAACTGATCGCGAGCTATGAGAGTACGGCGCGCGGATATCCCGCCCGGCAGCAACCCTCGCACCTCACCTATGCCTCGGACTATGATCACCTCTCACGTCTGGGGGAGTGGGAGGATGGCGACGAGGCACAGGTGCAGGAGGTCGGACGATGATGTTGAGCGATGCCAGCCGGGCGCAGAACCGCGCCTCTTCACCCGCCGGGTCCGCCTGGGTGGGGGCCAATGCCGGGTCGGGCAAGACCCGCGTCCTGACCGACCGCGTGGCGCGGTTGCTGCTGCACGGCGCCAGCCCGCAGCGCATCCTGTGCCTGACCTATACCAAGGCGGCAGCGGCGGAGATGAAGAACCGCCTGTTCAGGCGGCTGGGCGCGTGGTCGATGATGCCGGACGCCGAATTGCGCGCCGAGCTTGCGCAGTTGGAGGAAACGGGCGACGTCGATCTGGCCGTGGCCCGCCGTCTGTTCGCGGACGCGCTGGAAACGCCGGGTGAGCTGAAGATCCAGACCATCCACGCCTTTTGCGGCACGATCCTGCGACGCTTCCCGATGGAGGCCGGAATCAGCCCCGGTTTCCGCGAGATGGACGACCGCGCCACGCTGGCCTTGCGCGCCGATCTGATGGACGAGATCGCCGTGGCCGCGCCGGACGTCTTTGCCGCGATGGCCGCGCATTGTCCCGGTGACGGGCCGGAGGGCCTGCTGAACGCGATCCTCAGCCAGCGCGACGCCTTCGCAACCCCTTTTGACCGGGCGAAACTTGAGGCGGATCTGGGGATCCGCGCGGACGATCCCGTACCGCAGGTTTTTGGAGCGGAGGAGCGTGATCTGCTCGACCGTCTGGCCCACGCGATGAGGGCCGCCGGAACGCCGAATGAGAAAAACAAGCAACTGCCCAAGGTGCTGAGCACCCTGACGACCCTGACCGCCGAGCAGGCGGAAAGCTTCCTGCTATACGACAAGAAAACGGAAAAACGCGATCATCTGGCCAAGATCGACAAGTTCGCGACCAAGCAGGTGGTCGCAACGCTCGACCCTGCCGATGTCGAGGCGCTCAACGATTTGGCCATGGCGGTGGAGGCCGCGCGCAGCGACCGCATCGCCCGCGCCGTGCTGGAGCGGACGCAGGCGCTGCACGATTTCGCGGCCGTTTTTCTGGAACGCTACGACGCGGCGAAGGCGGCGCAGGGAATGCTCGATTTCGAGGATCTGATCCTGCGCACCCGCGATCTGTTGCGGGAGTCGGACATGGCGCCCTGGGTTCTGTACAAGCTGGACGGAGGGATCGACCATATCCTGGTGGACGAGGCGCAGGACACGTCCCCCCGTCAGTGGGACGTGATCGAGGCCCTGACCCCGGAATTCTATGCCGGGCAGGGGGTGGAACGCGATGAACGCACCCTGTTCGTGGTCGGTGATGAAAAACAGTCGATCTATTCCTTTCAGGGGGCGCAGCCTGACGAGTTCAAGGATATGCGCGAGAAATTCCGGGACCGGCTGGGCAATGCCGGCAAACCGTTCGGTGAGGTCGCGCTCGACGTGTCGTTCCGATCCGCTGCGCCGATCCTGTCGCTGGTGGATGAGGTTTTCGCCCCTGCGAACCGGGGTGGCGTGGACGACAAGGTCGCCCACGCCGCCTTCGACGATGCGAAACCGGGGCGCGTCGATCTGTGGCCCTTTCTGGAAACGGAGAAGGACACGAGCGAAGCCCTGTGGTGGCTGCCGGTGGATACACCTCCCTCCAACCGGGCCGATCTGCAACTCGCCCGTCACATCGCGGCGGAGGTTGCGCGCATGCTGGCCAGCGGCACGCAGATCCCCGGTGAGGACGGTCCCCGCCCCCTAGCGGCGGGTGATATTCTCATTCTGCTGCGCAGCCGGGGCCCATTGTTTCACGGTCTGATCGGTCATCTGAAGGACCATGGCGTTCCCGTCGCCGGGGCCGATCGGGTCAAGCTGGGGGGGGAGCTTGCCGTCAGGGATCTGCTGGCGCTGATGCACTTCGCCGTCACGCCCGACGACGATCTGTCGCTGGCTGCTGCCCTGCGCTCCCCGCTGTTCGACGTGGATGAGGACGCGCTGTTCCGCCTGGCCCACGGTCGGGGCAGAACGCGGCTGCTGGCACGGTTGCAGGACGACCCGCGCCATTCGGACGCGGCGCGCATCCTGCAGGAGATCCGCGACGATGGCGACTTTACACGGCCGTTCGAATTCCTCGACCGTATCCTGACCCGGCGCGACGGACGGCGGCGCTTCATCGCCCGGCTGGGTCCCCCCGCGGCGGAGGGGCTGGACGAATTGCTGGCTCAGGCGCTGGCCTATGAGCGGACGGAACCGCCGACCCTGACGGGTTTTCTCGACTGGCTGGAACCTGACAGCCTCGACATCAAGCGTGAGCTGGGGCAGGGCGGCGATGCGGTGCGTGTGATGACCATCCACGGTGCCAAGGGGTTGGAGGCGCCCGTCGTCATCCTGCCCGACACCGCGCAGCGCAATCGCAAGAGCGCGCCCCCGGTCCTGCCGCGCGACAAAAAGGCATCCATCTGGCAGGCCAGCCCCAACAGTGACCTGGAGGCCGAGGCCGTCACCGCCCACAAGGCACGTGACGACAGGGAACAGGAGCGGCTGCTCTACGTCGCACTGACCCGGGCGGAGCACTGGCTGATCGTGGCGGGGGCAGGAACTCGCGGCTCGAAGGACAATCCGGCATGGTACGAAATGGTCGAGCAGGGAATGCAGGATCTGACCGCCGCGCACCATGTGGCCCCAGACGGGATGGAGGGGTCCATGCTGCGACTGGAAAGCCGCTGGCCCACGAGCACCGCGTCGCCTGCTGTTGTTCCAGTCGCTCGGCCGAAGGTTATCGCCCCGGACTGGGGCCTCGTACCGGCCCCGGTAGAGGATCGCCTGATTTCACCCTCGAAAATGGAGGGGGCACACGCCCTGCCCGGCGAGGGGGAGGAAACCGCCCGCGCCCTGCTGCGCGGCGATGTCACCCACGCGCTGCTCGATCTGCCGCGCGGCGTTGAGGATCCGACAGCAGGCGATTTGCTGGCTCGCTTGCCCTCCGACATGCAGGACGAAGTCGCGCGGGAGGTTCGGAACCTGCGCGAAACCCCCGCGCTCGCCCCGCTGTTCTGCCCCGAAGCTATGAGCGAGGTTCCGATTTCCGGCAATCTGGGCGGACGCCCCGTATTCGGTCGTGTGGACAGGATCGTGCGCGAGGGGGACCGGATCCTCATCGTGGATTTCAAGTCGAACCGCGTCGTCCCGGACCGACCCGACCAGACACCCGAGGCCCTGTTGCGCCAGATGGCAGTGTACCGCGCGGTGCTGGCACCCGGTTTTCCCGGCAAACAGATAGATGTCGCGATTGTCTGGACGGCGGTCGCGCGTATGGACGTGCTGCCGCAAGAGATCGTGAGCGCGGCATTGCTTCGCGCGGGCTTCTCTTGACCGACCCTGCGCGCGACCCTAGATGTGGTTTCAACATTCTTAATTCCACAAGATATCCGCTGAAAGGAGCCATCCGATGGCCACCGTAAAAGTCACCGACGAAAGCTTCGAAACCGACGTTCTGAAGTCCGACATCCCCGTAGTGGTCGATTTCTGGGCGGAATGGTGCGGCCCGTGCAAACAGATCGGACCGGCGCTCGAAGAACTGTCCGCAGATTATGACGGTCGCGTGAAGATCGTGAAGGTGAACGTGGACGAAAACCCGAACTCGCCCGCTCAACTGGGCGTTCGCGGCATTCCGGCCCTGTTCCTGTTCAAGGACGGTCAGGTCGTGTCAAACAAGACCGGCGCAGCGCCCAAGGCCGCCCTGCAGGGTTGGATCGAAGAGAGCCTCTGAGCCTGATCCCATCCTGACATCTGAAACGCCCCGGCCCCTGTGCCGGGGTTTTTTGTGCGCACAAGGTTTTGGAAAACCCCGGATGAACGAGGTGGCGTCCTCGGTCGGGAACCTCAGTCGGGAACGTTGTCGATGCCCGATCCGCCCAACGGGTGACAGCGCGCGATCCGCCGGGCCGCCAGCAGCCCCCCCCGCAGCGCCCCGTGCTTTTGCAATGCTTCGAGAGCATAGGCCGAACAGGTCGGTTGATAGCGGCAATTGTGCCCGACATAGGAGGAGAAGGTCAGGCGATAGGCGCGCACCGGCAGGGACAATATCCATGCGCCCGGCGTCACGAGTGCAACTTTCGCAAGGCCGTGCGCAGATCGTTTGTCAGATCGGCAAATGACCGGTCCGTCGTGGCACCGTTGCGCCCGATCAGAACATAGTCATAGCCCGGCTGGCCCAACTGAGGCAGAACCGTTCGCGCGACCTCACGCAGGCGGCGTTTGGCGCGGTTGCGCACGACCGCATTGCCGACCTTTTTCGAGCAGGTATATCCGACGCGAATCGGCGTCTCGGCAGGCTCACCCGCTCCACGCTTGCGGGCCTGCACGACCATGCCGGTCGTCGCCTGTCGCGGCGCACGGGCGGCCTTGAGGAATTCCGAGCGCTGACGCAGTACCGAAATCCGCTGGTCTGTTGCGTCCGGGCATGACGAAGCCGCCGGAGGCTCCGACCCTTCAGGTGCGGCATCCGGCGGCAAATTCATCATCAACCCTGATATCAGGCGCTGAGGCTCTTGCGACCCCGTGCGCGACGCGCGTTCAGGATCTTGCGGCCGTTCTTGGTCGCCATGCGGGAGCGAAAGCCGTGGCGCCGCTTGCGGACCAGGTTGCTCGGCTGGAAAGTACGCTTCATATCTCGTCTCCTCGCCCGGTGGGGCCTTCCAGATCGTGCCGGGGCGATGTGCCCTGCGGCGGTGCCGATCCGGATTGTCGGATTCGTCACCCTAATTCGTGTGAGCCGCTTCGATATGACGGAGGTGGAGGGAAGTCAATTGCCCAGCACCGGTTTTTGCGGCCTTCGCTGCGCGCTGTTTCTGAAACAAATCCCGGTGCCGGGTCAACCCGTCGTGATGGGCCTTTCCCAATACGGTTTCGCGGCGCAGGTTCCCACGGCAAGCAGGGAAGAGGACGCAACATGCCAAAGACCACACAGACCGGCCCGCGCAAGGAGGGCCTGACCCTGCGCCGCGCCGCGCCGCTGATCGCCATCGCCATCGCGGCCGTCCTGGGATACGTTTTCCTGCGTGATTATCTGATCTTCGAATCCCTGCGCGACAACCGCGAGGCCCTGTTGACGTGGCGGGACCAGAATTACGCCTTTGCGGCGATGTGCTTTGTCGCACTTTATATTGCCATCGTCGCGCTGTCGCTGCCCGGGGCGGGCATGATGACGCTGACGGCCGGGTTCATGTTCGGGATCCTCGGCGGTATGGCGCTGTCGGTGACGGGGGCCTCCATAGGGGCGATGCTGATCTTCCTCGCCGTCCGTGTGGGGCTGGGCGATTTCCTGGCGGAGCGTATGGACGCAACCGGCGGCAAGATCGCGAAGGTGAAACACGCGCTGAACGAAAACGAAATCAGCGTGATGTTCCTGCTGCGTCTGCTGCCCGTGGTGCCGTTTTTCGTGGCGAATGTCGTGCCAGCGCTGGTGGGGGTCAGGTTTCGCAATTTCGTCCTGACGACCGTGATCGGCATCGTTCCGGGCAGTTTCGTCTTCGCCTCCGTCGGCAATGGCCTCAGCCAGGTCTTTGCGCGGGGGGAAAGCCCGGATCTGGGCATTATTTTCGAGCCGCATATCCTGCTGCCCATTCTGGGGCTGGCCGCCTTGGCGTTCCTGCCTGTCATCATACGCGCCGTGCGTGGCTCCCCCTTGCAGATCGAGGACAATTGAGATGACGACACGTATAAAGACCGATGTCTGCATTCTGGGCGCCGGGTCCGGCGGACTGACCGTGGCCGCAGGGGCCGTGCAGATGGGGGCGAAGGTCGTTCTGATCGAAGGCGGCAGGATGGGGGGCGATTGCCTGAACTACGGCTGCGTCCCGTCCAAGGCGATGATCGCGGCGGGGCATCATGCCCACGCGCAGGCCCATTCCGCCGATTTCGGCATCGCGAATGTGACCCCGCAGGTGAGCTATGCCGCGGTGAAGGATCACGTTGCGGGCGTCATCGCATCCATCGCGCCGCATGACAGCGTCGAGCGGTTCGAGGGGATGGGCGTGCAGGTCATTCAGGATTACGGCACCTTCATTTCGCAAGACGAGGTGCAGGCGGGCGATACGATCGTTCAGGCACGCCGCTTCGTCATCGCCACCGGCTCCTCACCGCTGGTGCCCCCGATCGAGGGCCTGGATACGGTTGAGTACCACACGAACGAGACGATCTTCGACCTGCGCGACAAACCGGAGCATCTGATCATCGTGGGCGGGGGCCCCATCGGGATGGAACTGGCCCAGGCGCATGCGCGGCTCGGCATTCGGGTGACGGTGGTCGAGGGCAGCAAGGTCTTGCCCAAGGACGATCCCGAACTGGTGGCCATCGCGTTGCGAAATATCCGGGCGGACGGCGTCACCATCGAAGAGGGCTTCCAGGTGGCCAGGGTATCCTCCGAAAACGGTATCACCGTCCATTCCGACGACGGACGCACGGCTCAGGGCTCGCATCTGCTGGTGGCCGTTGGGCGTAAGGCGAATATCGGACGGCTCGACCTGGACAGGGCAGGGGTGAAGCATGACCGTAGCATTGAGGTCGATAGCGGATTGCGCACGTCCAACCGCCGTATCTATGCAATCGGTGACGTCACGGGCGGCCTGCAATTCACGCACAAGGCCAGCTACGATGCCGGAGTGATCATCCGCTCCATGCTGTTCGGTCTGCCGTCCAAGGTTCGAACGGATCATATCCCGTGGGTGACATATACTGACCCCGAGGTCGCACAGATCGGGCCGACCGAGGCGCAGGCGCAGGACGCCCATGGTGACAAGCTGGAGGTCCTGCGGTTCACATTTGACCAGAACGACCGCGCACAGGCCGAACGGCGGACCGAGGGGTTGATCAAGGTCATGGTCGTGGGTGGCAAGCCTGTCGGCGCCTCCATCGTCGGGTTGCGCGCGGGGGAGTTGATCCAGCCCTATGTGTTGGCCATCGCCAACGGCCTGAAAATCTCCGCTCTGACCAACATGGTATCGCCCTACCCGACGATGACCGAGGTTACGAAGCGGGCCGCCGGGCAGTATTACACCCCCAGACTGTTCGAGAATGACTGGGTCAAGCGCGTTGTCGGGTTCGTTCAGAAATACCTTCCCTGAGCCGCGGTCCGGTCAGGCGCCCGTTGCTTCGCGCCAATGCCGGCGGCACAGGGAAATATAGGTCTCATTGCCGCCGATCTGCACCTGTGCGCCCTGGGTAATCGTCTCACCGTTTTCGTCCTGCCGGATCACCATCGTCGCCTTGCGTCCGCAATGGCATATGGTCCTGATTTCGCGCAAGGAATCCGCGATTGCGAGCAGAGTGGCGGAGCCGGGAAACAACTCGCCCTGAAAATCGACGCGCAGCCCGAATGCCATCACCGGCACGCGCAGGTCGTCGGCCGTGCGGGCCAGCTGCCAGACTTGTTCTTTGGTCAGGAACTGTGCTTCGTCCACAAATATACAGGCAAGTTTTCGTGTTTTCAGATGCGTCTCGATGCGGGCGTACAGGTCGTCTGCGGGCAGGTAAGTCTCTGCTTCATCGCTGATCCCTATGCGGCTGGCGATGCGACCCTCCCCCGCGCGGCGGTCCAGGTCTGCGGTCAGCAACAGCGTGTCCATGCCGCGTTCGCGATAGTTGTAGCTGGCCTGAAGCAGGGCCGTGCTTTTCCCGGCGTTCATGGTGGAATAATTGAAGTAAAGCTTTGCCATCTATGAATTTTTCCCGCGCGAAATTGTAACCCAGATCAAACTAGCGCAATATGTTGTTGACAGGAACGTCGAACAGGCGAAATCTGGGGAAAAGAAGAAGAAACGATATGGTCTGCGATGTTCGATTCCTCCACGTTCGAAAAAAACACCACTCATTTGGGCGCGATCTGGCTAAATGGCCGAAATGGCTTCAGATTTCGCTTTGAAGTCAGGGAGGCGCATTCCCCCGCGCCGGGCGCCGTCGAAATTCAGTCCTGCATCCGTCAAGGACGATATGTCCGATTGCGTCTGGTGCCGAGCGGACAGGCGGAGATTCATCCCATGGCGCAGTATACCCTGACGCATCGTCCCGATAAGGACGATAAATTCAGCGTCGAGCAGGTCATCGCGGCGCTGAAATCCTAGGACTGCACTGAATGGCGGTTGCGACGTGGCAGGCCGCTGGCTTTGGCGGCCGTCAGACCATCCGTGCCGATGGCTGTCTGTGATTTTCGTGCGGGAACTGCCCCGCCATATTCGCGTTTCCGCAGTAGGTCGAGCGGAGGCGCAGCCACCGACAATTGCCAGCAAAGCCTGACGCCCCCCGGACTAAGGGGGAGCTACCGGTTCAGAGTTCCTGCAGCGACGTGACCGTCAGATCACCCTCAAGACGGTTCTTCATGGCCAATGCGGCGGCACGCGCGCCTGCGGCGGTGGTGTAGTATGGGATCTTGTCGTAAAGCGCGACGCGGCGGATCTCGCGGCTGTCCTCGATGGATCGTGCGCCCTCGGTCGTATTGAACACGATCTGGATGCGCTTGTCCTTCATCGCGTCCACGATGTTCGGACGCCCCTCGTAGACCTTGTTGACCTGCGTGGCCTTCACGGCATTGTCCTGTAGCCAGCTTGCCGTGCCGGCCGTGGCCAGGATCTCGAACCCGAGCGAGGACAGTACCGTCGCGGCCTCCAACATCAGTGCGCCCTTGTCGGCATCCTTGATCGAGATGAAAGCGGTGCCGTGATCGGGCAGCTTGATGCCCGCGCCCATCTGCGCCTTGAGGAAGGCGCGCGGGAACGACGTGTCCACGCCCATGACCTCCCCGGTGGAGCGCATCTCAGGCCCCAGCAGGGTATCGACGCCGGGGAAGCGGGCGAAGGGCAGGACGGCCTCCTTGACGGCGACATGCTCCGGCTCCGCTGGCTTCAATTCGAAGGCTGACAGCTTCTCACCGGCCATCAGGCGGGCGGCAATCTTGGCGATGGGGGAACCAACGGCCTTGGCCACAAAGGGCACGGTGCGACTGGCGCGGGGGTTGACCTCCAGCACGAAGATCACGCCGTCCTTGATCGCGAATTGCACGTTCATCAACCCGACGACGCCCAGTTTCAAGGCCATCGCCTCGGACTGGCGCTTCAGTTCCGCCACCGTGTCCGCGTCGAGCGAGTGTGGCGGCAGGGAGCAGGCGCTGTCGCCCGAATGCACGCCCGCCTCCTCGATATGCTCCATCACGCCCGCGACATGCACAGCGGTGCCGTCGCACAGGCAATCCACGTCCACCTCGACCGCGCCAGCCAGATAGCTGTCGAGCAGGACCGGATTCGCGCCCGAGACCTGCACGGCGGTGGCGATGTAGCGTTCCAGATGCGCGGTGTCGCGCACGATTTCCATGCCGCGACCACCCAGCACATAGGACGGGCGGATCACCAGCGGATAGCCGACGGATTCGGCGATTTGCATCGCTTGCTCGGCGGAGGAGGCGATGCCGTTGACGGGTTGCTTGAGGCCAAGCTCCTCCAACATCCTCTGGAACCGCTCGCGATCCTCGGCCAGGTCGATCGCGTCGGGCGAGGTGCCCAGGATCGGGATGCCCTCATCCTGCAAGGCGTTCGCCAGTTTCAGCGGGGTCTGACCGCCGAACTGCACGATGACGCCATGCAGCGTTCCGGCCTCCTGCTCCACGCGCAGGATCTCCAGCGTGTGCTCCAGCGTCAGCGGCTCGAAATACAGGCGGTCCGAGGTGTCGTAATCAGTGCTGACCGTCTCCGGGTTGCAGTTGACCATGATCGTCTCATACCCCGCCGCCGTCAGGGCGTAGCAGGCGTGGACGCAGCAATAGTCGAACTCGATCCCCTGACCGATCCGGTTGGGCCCCCCGCCGAGGATGACGACCTTTTTCGCGTCGGAGGGGCGGGCTTCGCATTCGACCTCGCCCATCATGTCCGCCTCGTAGGTGGAGTACATGTAGGGGGTCTGGGCCTCGAACTCCGCCGCGCAGGTGTCGATCCGCTTGAACACGGCCTTGACACCCGCCCGCAGCCGGGCGTGACGAATCTCGGTTTCGGAGCGGGAGGTCAGCGTGGCGAGGCGGGCATCGGTGAAGCCCATCATCTTGACCCGGCGCAGGGCGGTGGTGTCCTCGGGCAGGCCGTTGGCGAGGATATCCGCCTCGACCTCCACGATCTCCCGTATCCGGGCGAGGAACCACGGGTCATAGGAGGTGATGGCCCGGATATGATCGTTGTCCAGCCCGTCGCGCATGGCCTGCGCGATGACGCGGATGCGGTCGGGGGTGGCGCGGGCCAGTTCGGCCAGCAGATCGTCGCGGCTGTCGAAGGCGATGTCGTCGAAACCGGTCAGGCCGGTCTCCATGCTCGCCAGCGCCTTCTGGAAGCTCTCGTGGATGGTGCGGCCGATGGCCATCGCCTCACCCACGGATTTCATGGCCGTGGTCAGGTTGTCCTGCGCGCCGGGGAATTTCTCGAACGCGAAGCGGGGAATTTTGGTCACGACATAGTCGATGGTCGGCTCGAAGGAAGCGGGGGTGACGCCGGTGATGTCGTTGTCCAGCTCATCCAGCGTATAGCCGACGGCCAGCTTCGCGGCGATCTTGGCGATGGGAAAGCCCGTCGCCTTCGACGCCAGGGCGGAGGAGCGGCTGACACGCGGGTTCATCTCGATCACGACCATGCGGCCGTTCTCGGGGTTCACGGCCCATTGCACATTCGAGCCGCCGGTCTCCACGCCGATCTCACGCAGGACGGCAATCGAGGCATTGCGCATCATCTGGTATTCGCGGTCGGTCAGGGTCAGCGCCGGGGCCACGGTGATCGAATCGCCGGTATGCACGCCCATGGGATCGACGTTCTCGATGGCGCAGATGATGATCGCGTTGTCCGCCTTGTCGCGGACGACCTCCATCTCGAATTCCTTCCAGCCCAGCAGGCTTTCGTCGATCAGGATCTGGCTGACGGGGGACGCGTCGAGGCCGGAGCGGCAGATCGCCTCGTAATCCTCACGGTTATAGGCCACACCGCCGCCGGTGCCGCCCAGGGTGAAGGCGGGACGGATGATGGCGGGCAGGCCGACCTCGTTGATGGCGGCCATCGCCTCATCCATCGAATTGACGATGGTGGCCTTCGGGTTTTCGAGGCCGAGCCGGTCCATCGCCTCCCGGAACAGCTTGCGATCCTCGGCCATTTCGATGGCCTCACGCTTCGCGCCGATCAGTTCGACGTCGAATTTCGCCAGAACGCCCATGTCATCGAGCTCCAGCGCGGTGTTCAGGCCGGTCTGGCCGCCCATGGTGGGCAGCAGCGCGTCGGGGCGTTCCTTCTCGATGATCTTGGCCACGACCTCGGGTGTGATCGGCTCGATATAGGTCGCGTCGGCCATGTCGGGATCGGTCATGATCGTCGCGGGGTTGGAATTGACCAGGATGACGCGGTAGCCTTCCTCACGCAGCGCCTTGCACGCCTGTGCGCCGGAATAATCGAACTCACACGCCTGGCCGATGACAATGGGCCCGGCGCCGATGATCATGATGGATGAGATATCGGTACGTTTGGGCATGGATCGTCCTCAGCTGGCGCGGGCAAATTGGGGCGTTGTTACGCGCGTGTGCGTTGCGGTGCAACCGTATTGGCGGCGGCTTTGTCGTGAACTATTGCGCGGATGTCGCGTTGGCCATTCAGGAGGATCGCATGTCGCACGGAACCAGACCGCTGGAAGATGTTCTCGACGATTTTGCAGAGTCGGTAAATCAGGAGGGGACAAGCGTCGGCGCACTGGTCCATTCGTTCGAGGACCGATCACTTGGCGCCGTGCTGGTGATCCTGTCGGCGCTGTTGCTGATTCCGGTGATCGGCGGCGTTCCGGGGGCGGCGGATGTTATCGCCGGGCTAATTCTGATCTTCATCGCGCAAAGCTGGTTCGGCAAAAAGGGCGTCTGGGTGCCCAAGTTCATCGCAAAGCGCGAAATCGGTGAGGACAAGCTGAACGCCGCCATAGAAAAGGCCCGCCCCTGGGCGCAAAGGGTGGACAAGCTGCTAAAGCCCCGACTGTCGGGACTGGTGCGCAATTGGCCCGCACGGCTGCTGATATCGGTCATCTGCGCGGTGCTGGCAGCGTCAGTCTTCATACTGGGGTTCGTGCCGTTCGCGATGACACCGGCTGCGGCGGCGATCTTGGCCTTCGGGCTGGCCCTGCTGGGGCGTGACGGATTGCTGGCGTTGATCGGCTATCTGTTCGTCGGAGGAACGGCGGTGGCGATCTGGCATGTCTGGGGCATCGTGTTCTAGCGCCGGATCGCCAGCGGCATGCCGATCTGCGGCGGGCGCGGCTGGTCGGCATGATCCGACAGCATTTGCGCCAACCGCTTCTGCGCCCAGTCAGGATAGGGTCTGGAGCGGCGCGTTTTCAGATCGACACACATGATAAGCTGTTCGGCCAGCGCGCGCACGGTTCCGTCGACGACCAGTTCGCCCAGAATGTGAATCCGCTTCGCATCATGGTCGAGCAGCGTGAAACGCCCGGTGAAAACCTCACCCTCCAGAATCTCGCCCACGTAATGCATATGCGCCTGAATGACGTAGGAGCCGATCTTGTCCCGCTCCACATAGGCCAGCCCCAGCCCGAGGTGGTCGTCGAACACGTGATCCAGCGCCTGATCCAACGCAATGGAATAATATCCCACGTTCATGTGGCCATTATGGTCGATCCATTCGGCGGGCACGCGGCGCGGCAGGGTTTCGATTGGCGCGGCGTAGGGGCCGTCATGTCCGTCTAGCATCGTCGACTCGTCCTTTGACAATCTACCGTCCGCTGCGCAGGATCGCGCCAAACCGCGGGAGGTACAGATGACCATTCAAACGGCTGTAGAAGAGCTGAGCAAGGCGCTGGGGCAGAAAGTACAGACAGGGGCCAGCATACGGGCGCTGCATGGCGGCAATGAAAGCTATTTCGACGAGGTGCTGCCCGATGCGGTCGTCTTTCCCGACAGCACGGCGGACGTGCAGCAAATCGTGCAAATCTGTGCTGCCCATGATTGCCCGATTGTGCCATGGGGAACCGGCACCTCGCTGGAGGGGCACGCCCTGGCGGTGCGCGGTGGTATCTCGCTGGACATGAGCAGCATGGCCGCCGTGGTCGAGGTCAACGACGCCGATATGGACTGTCGGGTGCAGCCGGGCTGCACGCGTGAGGCGTTGAACGCCGAATTGCGCGCGACGGGGCTGTTCTTTCCGGTCGATCCGGGGGCGAATGCCTCGCTCGGCGGTATGGCGGCGACGCGGGCCTCAGGCACGACGGCGGTGCGCTACGGCACCATGCGGGAGAACGTCCTGGCGATGGAGGTCGTGCTGGCAGATGGCCGTATTATCCGCACCGGATCGCGGGCGCGAAAGTCGTCGGCCGGATATGATCTGACCAAGTTGATCATCGGCTCCGAGGGGACATTGGGCATCATCACGGAGCTGACGCTGCGCCTGCACGGCCAGCCCGAGGCCGCCGCCAGTGCCGTCTGCGCCTTTCCCGATGTGGAAAGCGCCGTGAACGCGGTGCAGACCACCATGCAATTGGGCGTGCCCATGGCGCGGATCGAGTTTCTGGACGCCGAATGCGTGGATGCGGTCAACCGGGCCGACGGGCGCGAGATGCCGCTGGTGCCGCATCTGTTCATGGAGTTCCACGGATCGGAGACGAGTGTGGCCGAGCAGGCCGAAACCGTTCGCGGTATCGTCGCGGAGTTCGGCGGCAGCGCCTTCGACTGGTCCACCGCGCAGGAGGTTCGGGCCAAGCTGTGGCACGCCCGGCATAACGCGTATTACTCGATCAAGGCGCTGCGCCCCGGTTGCCGTGCCGTCACCACGGATGTCTGCGTTCCGATCAGTGCGCTGGCCCAGGCCGTGCGTGAAACTTCGGCGGATATCGCGGAGAGCCCGCTGACCGGCCCGATTCTGGGCCATGTCGGCGACGGTAACTTTCATTCCGCCCTGCTGATCGAGGACGGCAACGCGCAGGAACTGGCCGAGGCCAAGCGCCTGTCGCACCGCATGGCGGAGCGGGCCTTGCGCCTGGGCGGAACCGTGACCGGAGAGCACGGTATCGGCATGGGAAAGATGAAGTACATGGCCGACGAACACGGCGATGGATGGCAGGTCATGGCCGCGATCAAGACCGCGCTGGACCCGCAGAACATCCTGAATCCCGGCAAGATGGTCGAGGTGAATTGAGCGCCTCCGGCGGGGATATTTCAGGACAGAAGATGGTCGGCGCGCCGCAGGACATGCCCCATGCCTTCGCCGCCGCGTGGATGGCGCGGGATGCGGTGGCGCTGGCGGCTCTGTGTGTCGAGGATGCGGATTTCGTGAATGTCGTGGGCATCTGGTGGCATGATCGCGGTGCGATCGAGCGGGCGCATCACTACGGGCTGACGACGTTCTTTCGCGATTCGGTGCTGCGTGTCGGGCGTGTGAAGCTGCGGATGCTGGGGCCGGATCACGCGGTGGTCCATGCACGGATGCGGTTGAGCGGGCAACGGGCGCCGGATGGCGCGGTTGCGGGCGATCGTCACACCATGCTGAGCTTTGTCTGCGCACTCGGCCCGCAGGGCTGGCAGGCGGTGGCAGTGCAGAATACCGATATCGTTCCGGGGGCCGAAACGCAGGTCAGCATTGGGGCGACGCTGATACCGCAGGATTACCGCGACAGAACCTGATCTGTGGACAGCGCCTGCGCGAACTCACCATGCAAGGGGTCGATGGCGGCCTCGTGGATGGCCTGCGCCGAGGGCTTGGTTCCGCCACGCCATACAGGCTGGACGTTCTGCGTGAAGGCCGCGCAGGCATCGTGGGCGAGGGTCACGTCGAAGCCCAGATTGGCGGCCATGCGCACGGTGGTCGACACGCAATGCGGCGTCGTCAGGCCGCAGAGGGTCACGTCGCGCGCGCTCAGGTCGTGCAGGCGTTGCTGCAAGTCGGTGCCGATGAAGGCGGAGTTTGCGGATTTCTCCAGCACCGGCTCACCGGGGAGAGGGGCCACGACCGCCTGAACCTCGGCACCTGCACCGATCAGCGGCGATCCGGGGGTCGTCGAAAGGTGCCGAACGAAGATCACGGGCTGCGATGCCTGCCGCCAATGCGCCAGCAGGCGCGCGGCGTTCCGCTCCGCCTGCGGATTGTTGCGCTCACCCCAATAGGCCGCATTCGCGGGGTCGATGAATGCATTCTGGATGTCGATCAAGATCAGCGCGTTTGTCATGACGTCTCCGAACCCCTCCTCCTGTACAATGGGCCCAGCATAGGGGCCCCTGCACAATGGAGGAGGGTAATCGCGGTTACATGTTTTTCTGACGATAGTGCAGGCGACGCACCGATCCGGTCTTGGACCGCATCAGGATCGTCTCCGTCTCCAGATAATCGCCGTCGCGCCGCGCACCCTGAACGACGGAGCCGTCGGTCACGCCGGTTGCAGCGAAGATCACGTCATCCGTCACCAGATCGTCCCGCTGGTAGATACGGTCGTAATCGGTGATGCCGGCCTTGTCCGCGCGGCCACGCTCATCATCGTTGCGGAACAGCAGGCGGCCCTGCATCTGCCCGCCCATGCATTTCAGCGCGGCGGCGGCCAGAACGCCCTCGGGTGCGCCGCCCGATCCCATATACATGTCGATCCCGGTCTTTTCCGCCTCGGCGCAGTGGATGATGCCGGCGACGTCGCCGTCGGTAATCAGGCGGATGCGGGCACCGGTGGCGCGGATTTCGGCGATCAGCTCCTGATGGCGGGGGCGTTCCAGAACGCAGACCATTACGTCCTGCATCCGGCACCCCTTGGCCGCCGCCATGACCTGTATGCGCTGGGTCGGGGACATTTCGAGATTGACCAACCCGTCAGGATAGCCCGGCCCGATGGCCAGCTTTTCCATATAGACGTCGGGCGCGTGCAGCATGGACCCGCGCGGCCCCATCGCGATGACGGCCAGCGCATTGGGCATGTCCTTGGCGGTCAGGGTCGTGCCCTCCAGCGGGTCCAGCGCGATATCGACGCCGGGGCCGTTGCCTGTGCCGACTTCCTCCCCGATATAGAGCATCGGAGCCTCGTCCCGCTCCCCCTCACCGATCACGACCACACCCTTGATGTCGAGCATGTTGAGCTGCGTGCGCATCGCGTCCACGGCGGCCTGATCGGCGGCCTTCTCATCGCCGGAGCCGATGAGCTTGGCGGAGGCGATGGCAGCGGCTTCGGACACGCGGGCAAGCCCGAGGCTGAGCATACGATCCGAGAAGAGGGGGTCTTTTGCAGGCATGGGAGGTCTCCGTTTAATGGCGGTCGTGCCTTTCCTGCGGGGTTGCGGCCCGCGTTGCAAGTGTCTTGGCCCGTTGGGAGCGGCTCAAAGCGTTTGCAGGCGCGATGGCGTGCCCGGCAGGGCGGTGCATCGAGTGCTACACAAGGATTGTGAAGGTATTGTTCGACGCAGTCTTGCCACCGCAGCCGCGATCAGGCGATCACAGGCTCCGCCCGGCGTTCTCGTATGGGCAAGTGCACGATGGCGGAGAATGCGCCGATCCCCACGCCCACCCACCACACGACGGTATAGGTTCCGTAGAGATCGTAGAGCTTTCCGCCCAGCCAGACCCCCATGAAACTGCCCACCTGGTGTGAGAAGAACACGATCCCGTAGAGCGTTCCCATGTAGCGCAGACCGTAGATATGCGCGATCAGCCCCGAGGTCAGCGGCACCGTTGCCAGCCACAAGCTGCCCATGGTGATCGAAAACACGATGACCGTCAGCGGTGTCATCGGCAGCACGATGAAAGTGCCTGCGATGATCGTGCGACCGGCATATATTCCTGCGAGAAGATATTTCCGGGGCAGCGTCGCGCCAAGCTTTCCCGCATAGATCGTGCCCGCGATGTTCGCCAGCCCGATCAGCGCGATGGACCATGCGCCCAGCTGCGTCGTGGTCGTCACGCCGATGCTGGCCAGCAGCCCTCCCGGTGCGATGGGGCCGCAAATCTCTGCGATGAAGGCCGGGAAATGCGCCGTGATAAATCCCAACTGATAGCCGCAGGAAAAAAAGCCGACGAAGATCAGGATATAGGATGGATCGCGAAACGCGCGGTTCAGGATCTGGCCCATCGTCTCCTCCACCTCCGCGCGGGACGCGGGGGCGGGCACCTTCATCAGCGGCAGCAACGCGAGGGAGGCAATGATGAGGCAGGCAAAGATCGTGAACACCCCCGTCCAGTTCATGAACCCCAGCAAAATCGCCGCAACCGGGGGGCCGACGACCTGACCCGCGCTGCCCGCCGCCGTCGCGATCCCCAGCGCCATCGAGCGGTGTTCGTCCGCCGTCGCGCGGCCCACCACGGCCAGGATCACCCCGAACCCGGTTCCCGCGATGCCGAAGCCGACGAGAATCTCCAACATCTGGATTTGCCCAGGCGTCACCGCATAGGCCGACAGCGCCAGCCCCGCCGCATAGGTCAGCGCGCCCAGAATGATCGCCTTGCGGTCGCCGAACTTCTCCGCGATGGCGGAAAAGAGTGGCTGGCCGAAACCCCAGGCAAGGTTCTGGATCGCGATGGCCAGTGAAAATTCCGACCTCAACCAGCCGAATTCCTGTGCGACGGGCAACTGGAACACACCGAAACTGGCCCGAATGCCGAAGCTGACGATCATGATCAGCGATCCCGCGATCAGCACGGGCGTGAACAGGCGGGATTTGGTCATGGCGCGGCTCCGAAACAGGCGCGCAGATTAGAGGCGAAGCCGTTCGCGGGGCAATGCAATTATCGTATGCAATTGCATCCACACAATTGATGCGTCTGCCCTCTGGCCCCCCGGCGCATGGATGGTTAAGCATTCGGCATGAGTGATGGACCCCTACAAAGATACCGCGCCCTGATTGCAGACGGCACGTTGGAGGCTGACCCCGCGCAACGGCTTGCGGTGGAAAAGCTGCAATTGCTGCACACGCGCCTGACCGGATATGAGCCGGGTGCGGGCCGCAAGGTTCGCGTGGGCATATTCGGCTGGGGCCGCGAGCGGGTGAGCGAGGCCGATATTCCCGGTCTCTACCTGTATGGCGGTGTCGGGCGCGGCAAATCCATGTTGATGGACCTGTTTTTCGACACTGCGCCGATTGCGGCCAAACGGCGCGTGCACTTCCACGCCTTCATGCAGGATGTGCATGAGCGGATCGCAGAGGCCCGCAAGGCCGGGCGTGAGGACCCGGTGGAGCCGGTGGCGGAGGCAATCGCCCAGGACGCCGTGCTTTTGTGCTTCGACGAAATGCAGATCACTGACATCACCGATGCCATGCTGGTCGGCCGCCTGTTCGAGAAGCTGTTCGCCCGCGGCACCATCGTTGTCACCACGTCGAACCGCCATCCCGACGAATTGTACAAGAACGGCTTGAACCGACAGCTCTTCGTGCCGTTCATCGCGATGATCAAGGACCGGATGGAGGTTCACCACCTCGATAGCAGCAACGACCACCGGCTGGGACGGCTGGCCGGGCGCGAGGTTTATTTCACAGGTCCGGATGCCGACGCGCGCATGGACGATCTGTGGCATGATCTGGCCGGCGGCGACGGCGCTCCGCTGAAGATCGAGCGCAAGGGGCGCGAGGTCGTCATCCCGCGCTATCGCAGTGGCGTGGGCCGGGGCGATTTCGCGGCGTTCTGCCGTGTGCCCCTGGGTCCCGGCGATTATCTGGAGATCGCGCAAGCGGTGCGCACTCTCATGATCGACGACGTTCCGATCCTGACCCGCGACGCCGCGAACGAGGCCAAACGCTTCGTCACGTTGGTCGATGCATTGTACGAGGCCAAGGTTACGCTGGTCATGTCCGCCGCCGCGGAACCCGATGCCCTGTACGAAACCGGCGACGGCGCGTTCGAGTTTCAGCGTACGGCCAGTCGTCTGCACGAAATGGCCAGTGACGGCTGGGGAGCCTAGGCCGCGATGCACTCCGGCAGGATCACGAAATACACAGCGACCGTCGCCACCACCGTGCCGAGCAGCGTCAGATAGATCGCCGCACTGCCCGCGAATTTGCGCGTACCCGTCAGCGCCGCCAGGGTCTGGCGCAAGGTAAATTCGTTTCGGCGGGCGATCATCAGACCCAGCACGGCAATACCGCCGAACAGGACCAGCAGGGGCCACATCAGGGAGAATTCGGGACAGATCGTGTCGGGCATGTTCGCGCCTCCTCTCCCTTGCCTAATTGCCGCAGGGGATCGGGGCAAGTGGGAGCCGGATCAAGTAGGGAATCGGGGCTGTAGGGTCTGGCAAGTCACTCCGACTGAAGGCACCCGATACTGTTGGCGGAGATGACGAATGTGCGCGGGCTTCCCGCGACATTGATCAATCCCGTCGTCGCAGACCCCTCGGTCAGGGCAAGGGTCGCGCCCGGTGCCAGCTTGCAGGTCAGCGCCAGTGCGCCCTCTTGCGTGCAGGTCACGCCCTCACTATGTGCCACGCCCCATCCGGCGAAGGTGCCACGGGGCAGCATGTTGTTGGTCAGGGTCGGGGTCAGGGCCGCTTGGGTGCAGCCCTCGGCCCAATCGGATTTCAGGCTCGTCATGCGTTGGTATAGCGCGATGTTCGCAGCCTCCACCGTGCGCAGGGGCGCCATGCGATACCACTGCCAGACAGACCAACCCGAATAGGCAAGGCAGACCGCGCATATCACGATCGCCGCTGTGACCAGACCAGTTCCTGCCTTCATGACGTGTCCCCCGGTGCATCAGATAGCACGGGCAAGCGCGAAGACGAAAACGGCCCCGCACCTGTAGGGAGGGCGGGGCCGTGAGTAGCTGGGAAATGCGATCAGACGCGGCGTTCGCGCATCATCTCCTTGATCGCGGCGATGGATTTCGCCGGGTTCAGGCCCTTGGGGCAGGTCTTGGTGCAGTTCATGATGGTGTGGCAGCGGTACAGCTTGAACGGATCCTCAAGCTGATCCAGCCGCTCACCCGTAGCCTCATCCCGGCTGTCGATGATCCAGCGATAGGCGTGCAGCAGCGCCGCCGGGCCGAGGTAGCGATCACCGTTCCACCAATAGGACGGGCACGCGGTCGAGCAGCTGGCGCACATGACGCATTCGTATAGACCGTCGAGTTTCTTGCGATCCTCGATGGACTGGCGCCATTCCTTGGCGGGACGATTGGTCTTCGTCTCCAACCACGGCATGATGCTGGCATGCTGGGCGTAGAACATCGTCAGATCGGGGATCAGATCCTTGACCACGGGCATGTGCGGCAGAGGATAGATCGCGATATCGCCCTTCACCTCATCCAGACCATAGATACAGGCGAGCGTATTGATGCCGCCGATATTCATCGCGCAGGAGCCGCAGATCCCCTCACGGCAGGAGCGGCGGAAGGTCAGGGTCGGATCGATCTCGTTCTTGATCTTGATCAGAGCGTCCAGGATCATCGGGCCGCAATCGTCCTGATCGATGAAATAGGTGTCCGTGCGCGGATTCTCACCCGTGTCGGGATCCCAGCGATAGATCTTGAGCTTGCGCAAATTCGTGGCCCCGGCAGGCTTCGGCCAGGTCTTGCCGACAGTCACGCGGGAGTTCTTGGGAAGTGTGAATTCTACCATTTGTGTTCTCCTCAGTCGATCGGACGGGCGTTGGTTTGCGCGATGCATTCCACGGTATCGGTCCGCCCCACCACAGCGGCGACGCGTTCCTCACCGCCGATCGCCGGATCGGTGTTGTTCAGGGCCGCAAGCTTTCGCAACTCACCGTCAGTGGCATGTTCGACCACGCAATCGGCGATGACCTCCGCCACGGGTTCAGTGACCACATCGTCGGCGACGGCCTCGGCGGTGGCTTCGGCCTCGATCCGCTCCATGCGGCTGACATCGTCGTCGACCAGACCGCATGCCGACATCAGCGCAAGGGCAATCAAGGCTGCAATACGCATCAGTAGACCCTCTTTTTCGGCGCGATTTTCGCCAGATCGATGCCGCCCTCTTCCTGCGTGGACAGCGGGTCGAGATGCACGGGCCGGGTGCTCAGCGTGACGTTCGCATTGTCCACGACCGCCAGCGAGTGCACGCGCCATTCCGTATCGTTACGATCGGGATAATCCTCGTGCGCGTGGGCACCGCGCGATTCCTTGCGCGCCTCGGCAGCCACAACCGTGGCCAGCGCGTTCGGCATCAGGTTGGCAAGCTCCAGCGTCTCCATCAGGTCGGAGTTCCAGATCATCGAACGGTCCGTGACCTTCACGTCGGACAGACGACCGGCGATGGCGGTCATCTTCTCAACCCCCTCTGCCAGGGTCTTGTCCGTGCGGAACACGGCGGCGTCGGCTTGCATCGCCTTTTGCATATCGAGGCGCAATTCGGCTGTCGGCGTCGCGCCGCTGGCGTTGCGAAGGGTGTCGAAACGTTCCATCGCCTTTTCGACGCTGGCGGGGTTCATGTCCGGGTTCGCGGCGTTGGGGTCCACGACCGTGCCCGCCTTGATCGCGGCAGCGCGGCCAAACACCACGAGGTCGATCAGAGAGTTGGAGCCGAGGCGGTTCGCCCCGTGCACGCTGGCGCATCCGGCCTCACCCACGGCCATAAGGCCGGGCACGGTGGCGTCCGGATTGTCGGCGGTGGGGTTCAGCACCTCACCCCAATAGTTCGTGGGAATGCCGCCCATGTTGTAGTGCACGGTCGGCAGAACCGGGATCGGCTCCTTCGTCACGTCCACACCGGCGAAGATTCGCGCGGATTCGGAGATGCCGGGCAACCGCTCGGCCAGCGCCTCGGCCGGCAGGTGATCCAGGTGCAGGTGAATGTGGTCGCTGTCCTTGCCGACGCCGCGACCCTCACGGATTTCCATCGTCATGCAGCGCGATACCACGTCACGCGACGCGAGATCCTTGTAGGTCGGGGCATAGCGTTCCATGAACCGCTCACCCTCGGAGTTGGTCAGATAGCCACCCTCGCCACGTGCCCCCTCGGTGATCAGGCAGCCAGCGCCGTAGATGCCGGTCGGGTGGAACTGGACGAACTCCATATCCTGAAGCGGCAGGCCCTGACGCGCCACCATGCCGCCGCCATCGCCCGTGCATGTGTGCGCGGAGGTCGCGGAGAAGTAGGCACGGCCATAGCCGCCTGTGGCCAGAACCACCGTCTTGGCCGAGAACCGGTGCATCGTGCCGTCGTCGAGCTTCCACGCGATGACGCCCTGACACACGCCGTCCTCGGACATGATCAGATCGGTCGCGAAATATTCGATGTAGAATTCGGCCTGCTGCTTGAGCGACTGCCCATAGAGCGTGTGCAGGATCGCGTGACCGGTCCGGTCGGCGGCGGCGCAGGTGCGCTGCACGGGCGGGCCTTCGCCGAATTCGGTCGTGTGACCGCCGAAGGGCCGCTGATAGATCTTGCCCTCCTCCGTGCGGGAGAAGGGAACGCCGTAATGTTCCAACTCGTAAACCGCCTTGGGCGCCTCACGTGCGAGGTATTCCATGGCGTCCGTGTCGCCCAGCCAGTCCGACCCCTTTACGGTGTCGTACAGGTGCCATTGCCACGAGTCCGGCCCCATGTTGCCCAGTGAGGCGGCAATGCCACCCTGTGCCGCGACCGTGTGGGAGCGGGTCGGAAAAACCTTGGAGATACAAGCAGTGCGCAGGCCCTGTTCGGCCATGCCCAGCGTCGCGCGCAGACCGGCGCCGCCGGCCCCGACGACGACAACATCGTAAACGTGATCAGTAAATTCGTAAGCAGACATGTCGGTCCTCTCAGAGCGCGATGGTGACGATGGCGAAGATGCCAGCGGCAGCAGCGGCATAGCTCAGGCAGGTCGTGGCAACGATCAGCGCGGTGCGCGTTCCGCCCTGGGTGTAATCCTCGATCAGCACCTGAACGCCGCCCTTGAAGTGCATCCAGCCGACGCCCAGCGTCAGGATCGCGACGATCGCCGGGAAGGGGCGGGAATAGGTGGCCAGCGCCGTCTCGTAATCCGAGCCCAGCGTCGCGCCGAAGGTAAAGATGAACAGTGGCACCAGAATGACCAGCGCGATCGAGGACAGCGTCATCTTCCAGTGGTGGTCGGTGCCGGATCTGGCGGAGCCGAGGCCCTCGACCCGCTGGCGGTCTGTACGGAAATCCATGGTGTCTCTCCTCAAACCACGATGATCGTCAAAAGGGTGAGCACGAACGAGCCGATGATGCAGGCCTTGCCCAGATTCTCGGCTGTTTCGATATCCAGCCCGCGTCCGGTATCCCAATACAGGTGCCGCAGACCGGCCAGGTAGTGATACCACAGCGCCCAGACCGACCCGAGCATGATCAGGTCGCCAACGAAGGACGTGATCCACCAGCTTGCGTTTTCATACGCCTCGGGCCCGGCGGCCAGGGCGAGAAACCACCAGACAATCATCAGCGCCGCCACCAGCATGGCGTTTCCGGTGATCCGCGTCAGGATGGATGTGATCGAGGTCAGCTGAGGCTTGTAAATGCTCAGATGCGGTGAAAGCGGGCGGTTGCCCCGGTTCACGTCGGCCATAGGTCCTCCAAGGATAGTCACGGCAGAATTGATCGAAGCCCTGCAATCGGGGCTATTGAGCGACAACCTAGAACAGTTCTATCCCAAGCCAAAGAGCGGATTCGCCGGCTTTCGAGGATTTCCACGTCTATTCTGCCGCAGCGGGTGCGTGTGTGATCACAAAATATTTCGTGTGATCACGTGGTTCGGACTTCGGCTCTACTTCGGCATCACGGCCCAATAGTCCAGATCGAGCAGCACGTCCGGGCGATATTTTCCGGCCTCGTCACGCAATGGAAACGCGCCGCTGTCCCCCTTCGTGGCAACCAGACGCAGGCGCAACGCTCCGACACCGGCGGCGTCGGTATCGGCCTTGTCCAGAACCTCGGACCAGGCGCGGACTGTGTCGCCGGCAAAACACGGATTCGCATGGGCACCGGCGTTGATGGCCACCATCATCTGCGCATTGGCAAGGCCGTTGAAGCTGAGCGTGCGGGCCATGCTGATGACGTGCCCGCCATAGATCAAGCGGCGGCCGTCCTCGCGATTGGTGGCATCGAAATGAACCTTGGCAGTGTTTTGCCACAGACGGGTGGCGAGCATGTGCTCGGCTTCCTCGATGGTGACGCCATCGACATGGTCGATTTTCTCACCCACCTGGTAATCGCTCCACCTATGCGGCGACCCGGCGGCGACCGTGTCGTAGCGGCTGAAGTCCAGGCCGTGTGGAACGTGCAGCGACCCGGACGCCACCGCATCCGACAGTTCGGGCACGACAGTTTCTGGGGCGGGTGCCTCCAGATCGCGTTTGCGCAGCATCACCCAGCGTTTGAAATCCAGCACCAGATCGCCGTGCTGGTTGTGCCCCTCGGTGTGCACCCAGACCACGCCGGTCTTGCCGTTGGAGTTCTGCTTTACCCCGATCACGGTCGAACGTGAGGCCAGCGTGTCCCCCGGCCAGACGGGGCGGTGAAAGCGGGCCTCGGCATAGCCCAGATTCGCCACAGCGTTCAGTGAGATATCGGGCACCGACTTGCCGAACACGGTGTGGAACACGATCAGATCGTCCAGCGGGCTGGCGGGCAGGCCGCAACCCTGTGCGAAACTGTCGGCGGAATAGAGCGCGTGCCGCGCCGGATACAGAGCATGGTACAGCGCCCGCTCCCCCGATCCGACGGTACGCGGGATCGCGTGTACGATGGTGTCACCGACGCGGTAATCCTCAAAGAAGCGGCCTGCATTCGTCTTCATAGCTGGCCCAGCCTCTTGTCCGGATCATAGTCGCCCGCGACCTCCTTGGTTACCGCTTGACCGCACATCATCACGCCCTTGCCCGCATCGAAGGCGTAGGTGGGGTCACCGTAGAGGCTCCACCCCTTGCTCAGCGCCTCGGTCACCTTGTGACAGAAGGCAGAGGAATCCTCATGGGTCAAAAGTCTGTAGGCGATCATGGTTTACCCCGGAAATGGCCAAACGAAAATGGAGTGGATGCCCGCTATCACGGCAAACACGACGAGTGTGATCACAACCAGCCGCACGTCGCCACCCACAGCCCCCGCCGGGGGGCGATGCCATTCCGGCGTCGCGCGGTTAATCACGAATATCGAGGTCAGCGACCACAGGCCCAGCCCGCCGAACAACACGATCGCGGCCAGATCGCCGTTCACCAGCAGGTGCGCCACGGTCCAGATCGTGAAGCCGATCAGCATCGGGTGGCGAAACCACGTCCGGGCACGGCCCTTGGAACTTCCCGCGCCCAGCAGAAAGATCGCGATCAGCATCATCAGGTTGTTGAGGTGAACGGTCCACGCCGGCGGAAACCAGACGGGAATGAACTCCGTTCCGCGATAACCGATGATCATCAGCAGGATCGACACGCCCAGAACAGCGGCGATAATGCCCTTGCCACCCTTTCCCATACGGGCGCGGGCATCGGGCGCGATACGCTTGAACAGATGCCCGCCCCACCACAGGGCGACACCGAGAATCAGGATAAAAAACGACATCTCGAACTCCGATTGGGAAAGCTGGTGGAGGATAGCCTAGCGCGCCGCCTCTTCCAATGTCGCGATTGCGTCCGCCTCCGCCAGCAGGCGGCGAGCATTTTCGACGTGCAGATTTTCGACGATCCGCCCGTTGACCACGGCGACGCCGCCGCCGGATGCCTCGGTCTGTTCAAAGGCCGCGATCTGGGCGCGCGCCTCCTCCAGTGCCTCGGGCGAGGGGCCGAACACCTCGTTTGTCACGGCCAGCTGGGCGGGATGGATCAACGTCTTTCCATCGAAGCCCATGTCACGACCTTGTTCACACTCGACCCGCAACCCGTCATCATCCTTGAAGGCGTTGTAGACCCCGTCGATGATGGCGAGGCCATGCGCGCGTGCAGCCAGCAGGGCAAGGCCGAGCGAGGCGATCATCGGGATGCGACCGGGAATGTGACTGGCGTGCAGTTCCTTGGCCAGATCGTTCGTGCCCATGACCATGCAGGCCAGACCGGGCGCGGCGGCGATCGCGTCGGCATTCAGCAGGCCGCGCGGCGTTTCCATCATCGCCCAGATCGCAATATCACCCGCGACAGCTCGCGCCTTGGCGATGTCGTCGGGGCTTTCGACCTTGGGCAGCAGAATCGCATCGGGGCGGGCCTCGGCGGCGGCAGCCAGATCGGCCCCGCCCCATTCCGTCTGGGCGCCATTGATGCGCACGATAACCTCACGCGGGCCGAACGGGCGCGACTTCACCGCCTCGCAGACCAGATCGCGGGCCGCAGATTTTTCCGTGGGGGAAACGGCATCCTCCAAATCGAGGATGAGGGCGTCCGCCGGCAGCGTCGCGGCCTTATCCAGGGCGCGCGACTTCGAGCCGGGCATGTAGAGGACGGAGCGGCGGGGGCGATGGTTCATGGGATTGTCCGGGCGAATTGCGTTGCGCCGCAACATACCTGCGGCAGCACATAGCGCAAGAGGTCACGCAACAATATTTCATCCGGACCCATGGTCGCGCCTTAATCTATCGGCATCACGGGCGATGGTAACCGGTCGTTAACCAAATCAGCGCAACATGGTCTGCAAGCCGTGTATTTCCGCGGCCCTCCCAATCCGAGCCGATTTCAGCGCACCCCGATTTGCGGGGTCGAAAGGATATTGCATGACCCTTTTCAATAAAGTCCTCGCCAGTTCTATCGTTCTGTTCGCCGCTGGCATCTTTGCCGCCGACGTGCAGGCGCAAGCGGATGAATGCGGCGTGCGGAACCAGACGATTCGAACGTTGACCGAGCAGTTCGGTGAAACCCGGCGGGCCATGGCGCTCGACAATCGGGGAATCGTGGAGGTCTACGCGTCCGACCGGACCGGATCATGGACGGTGACGTTGACTCTGCCGAACGGGCGAACCTGCCTGCTGGCGGCGGGCGAGCACTTTACCCCGAACCCTGGTCCACCCGCGACGGGTCTGGAAAGCTAGCGCACTGGCCTCAGTTCAGGTCCGTACAAAAGCGGGAATCGCCCGCGCCACTCGCCTTCAGCTTCGGTTTGCGATCAATTCCGCCAGCGCGGCGATCACCCCCTCGATCCGCGAGGGTTTGGCGAAGACCTGGATGTCGGTGCCATAGCGCGCGCGCAGGTCGGCCTCACGCCCGTGGCCGGTATGGAAGACGAACGGGACACCGCGTTCGATCAGGCAATCGGCGAGGGGGTAGGATGGCTGCCCCCGCAGGTCGAGGTCGAGGATCGCCGCGTCGATAGGGCCGGTTTCGGCGGCCATCAGCGTCAAACCCTCATCCACCTGAATCACGGGGCCCATGACGGTGGCACCTGCGTCGATCAGCGCAAATTCCAGATCGAGGGCCAGCAGCCCCTCATCCTCCACGATCAGAATCCTGCGCCCGGTGAGCATGTCTACGCATGGCGCGTCGGAGGAACGACCGGATGAAAGGCTGAGGCCGCCATCGGCGGGGCTGAAAACCCGAACCAGCGAAGCCCGGGCCAGCGAAGGGAGAGTGGGCAGGCGCATGGCTCATATCCTGTTCAGAAGTGATATCTTGCGAATTGCGGCGTGATTGCCACGCAGCATCGGAGCCTATCTGCGACCAAACTCATGACCATCTGATTAAGATTTCGGCCTGTTCCCGGACAATGTTACGGTTTCCTGTCGCAAGGCGCCGGCTCCCGCGCCGGTTCTAAGGCAGTGCGCGGAGCCGTCGGAGACAGGCAATTCTTGCAGTGCATCATGTTTGGCGCTAGGCAAACGCCAGACCTTACTGGCCAAGGGAGACTCGATATGGCGAGAGCCAAGATTGCACTAATCGGAGCGGGACAGATCGGCGGCACGCTGGCACACTTGCTGGCGCTGAAGGAACTGGGCGACGTGATCCTGTTCGACATCGCCGAGGGCACGCCCCAGGGCAAAGCGCTCGACATCGCGGAAAGCGCGCCTGTCGATGGGTTCGACGCGGCGATGAGCGGCGCGAACGACTATTCCGAAATCGCGGGGGCCGATGTCTGCATCGTCACCGCCGGTGTGGCGCGCAAGCCTGGAATGAGCCGCGACGATCTGCTGGGCATCAACCTCAAGGTCATGAAATCGGTGGGTGAGGGCATCGCCGCCCACGCGCCGAACGCCTTCGTGATCTGCATCACGAACCCGCTGGATGCGATGGTCTGGGCGCTTCAGAAATTCTCCGGCCTGCCGACAGAGAAAGTCGTGGGCATGGCGGGCGTTCTGGATTCCGCACGGTTCCGGCATTTCCTTGCGGATGAATTCAACGTTTCGGTCAAGGATGTCACGGCCTTCGTGCTGGGCGGCCATGGCGACACCATGGTGCCGCTGACCCGCTATTCCACGGTCGCGGGCATTCCGTTGCCCGACCTGGTGCAAATGGGCTGGACCACGCAGGACAAGCTGGACGCGATCGTTCAGCGCACCCGTGACGGCGGCGCGGAAATCGTCGGCTTGCTCAAGACCGGCTCCGCGTTCTATGCGCCCGCCGCATCCGCCGTGCAGATGGCCGAGGCATACCTCAAAGATCAAAAGCGCGTGCTGCCTGCCGCCGCGCACGTGTCCGGTGCCTACGGCCTCGACGACATGTATGTCGGCGTTCCGACCGTGATCGGTGCCGGCGGCATCGAGCGTGTGGTCGAGATCAAGATGGACGATGCCGAGATGGAGATGTTCCAGAACTCGGTCAACGCCGTCAAAGGTCTGGTCAAGGCATGTCAGGACATCGACGGTTCGCTCGCCTGATTTGATCGCCGCGAATGAACGAAGGCCCTCGGTTCACGCCGGGGGCCTTTTCGTTGCCGGGGGTATTCTTCTTTGAAGGGCAGGGGCCTCCGGCGGGGATATTTGTTGAAAGTGATGAGCAGACGAAAACGACCCGGTCGCATGTGGCGACCGGGTCGTTTCGGTTTCGGCGGGGGCCGTGCAGGAGCGCGTAGAATGGCGCGCTCCACAATACAGGGTGGGTGCCGCCCGTTCGGGTCAGATGACCACGACATCCAGCGGCGGGAAGCCGTTGAAGCCGACCGACGAATAGGTCGAGGTATAGGCACCGCAATTGCGGATGATCACCTTGTCGCCGGAGCGCAGGCCCAGCGGCAGGTTGACCGGACGTTTTTCATACAGCACGTCGGCGCTGTCGCAGGACGGGCCGGCCAGAATGCACGGGCCGGTCTGTTCATGATCGCGGCCGGTGATGAACTGGTAACGGATGGCCTCGTCGATGGTCTCGGCCAGACCTGAGAACTTGCCGATGTCCAGATAGACCCAACGGTGCATGTCGTTGTCGGACTTGCGGCTGACCAGCAGAACCTCGGCGGCGATTGCGCCGGCCTCCGCCACCAGACCGCGGCCGGGCTCCGCCATGATATGTGCGACCGGGCCGAAACGCTGCGCGATCTCATCCATCACCGATGCGGCGTAGGAGGTCGGATCCTCGATCGCATCGCCATAGAATGCCGGGAAGCCGCCGCCGATGTTGAGCAGGCTGAGCGCGTGACCTGCACGCAGGGCCTCGGCCCAGATCTCCGCGATCTGGTCCAGCGTGGTGCGCCACATGGAGGACTTGCGGGTTTGCGAGCCGACATGGAACGAGAAGCCTACGGGCTTCAGCCCCAGTTCGCGCGCCATGTCCAACAGCGCAATCGCCTTGTCGCGGGCGCAGCCGAACTTGCGGCTGAGCGGCCAGTCGGCCTCGGACGCATCGACGATCAGGCGGATATAGACCTGCGCGGCGGGGGCGTGCTCCGCGATCTTCTCCAGCTCTTCCTCCGCGTCGGCGGCGAACAGGTCGATGCCCGCGCCATGCGCGAACGCGATGTCGGAGGCCCGCTTGACGGTGTTGCCAAAGGAAATGTTCTCAGGCGCGGCGCCCAGTGCCAGGCACTGCTCGATCTCGCCACGTGATGCAGCGTCGAAGCCGGAGCCGAGCGCGACCAGACGCGACAGGATCGCACGATCCGGGTTCGCCTTTACGGCGTAATGGATGCGGGCATGACCCAGACCCGCGCGCAGGGCGAGGAAGTTCCGCTCGACCACATCGGTATCCAGAACCAGCGTCGGCTTGTCGAACTGGTTTGCGGCAATGAATTGCTCGACACGGGTGCTGACGGCCATCTCCGAGAAGGAGTGGACAGAGGTACGGGTGCGACCGGAAAGGTCGGTTACAAAAGCGTTCATGGTCATCTCCAATAGACCCGGCCATATATGACCGCTCACTTCCAAGGGAGACGTTACCGTCGCTGCGTAACCGTGCGAAAATGCCGTGCCAGAGGCGCGTGCGTTGGCGTCTGAACGGGGATTTAGGATGCTTTCGCCGCTGTGAAAAGAAAAAAATTGCCGCGCCGCCAAATTAATTTTGCGCATATCGTCAAATACCTGTTCAGAAGTCGAAAAATGCGGATTTTCCGCAGTCGTACAGCGCATGAATTCCGCAGGTCCACCCCTCTTGGGCGCGAATCCGGATGTCTGTCGGGCCGGTGGAACGCATCGAAAGGGGCTGTCGGGCACGGGGGCGCGCAGGGCTACGCACGCCAAATTCCGATTGCGTTTTTCATCTTAAAAGGTGACACCCGACCTTTGGGGCCCGTTGGGTCTTCGGTTCGTATGCGGCGGCTTCCTGCTTCTGCGAGCTGTACAGTTTAATTCGGAGCGCTTTCACATGACACGCCAGAACTACACCTTTACTTCGGAATCCGTATCCGAGGGCCACCCCGACAAGGTCTGTGATCAGATCTCGGATGCGATCCTCGATGCATTTCTGGCGGAGGAGCCATTCTCGCGCGTTGCATGTGAGACCTTTGCCACCACGAACCGTATTGTCATCGGCGGTGAGGTGCGTGGCCCCGAACATGTCATGCGCCGGATCGAGCAGATCGCGCGCGAAACGGTCAAGGGCATCGGATACGAGCAGGAGGGTTTCCACTGGGAGACGATGGAAGTCACCAATCTGCTGCACGAACAGTCCACGCATATCGCGCAAGGTGTCGATACCGATGGCGCGGGCGATCAGGGCATCATGTTCGGATATGCCTGCCGGGAGACTGACGCGCTGATGCCCGCGCCGATCCAGTATTCGCACGCCATCCTCAAGCGTTTGGCCGAGGTGCGCAAATCGGGCGAGGCGGCCGTGCTGGGCCCTGACGCGAAATCCCAGCTTTCCGTGCGGTATGAGCATGGAAAGCCCGTGGATGTCTCGTCGATCGTCCTGTCCACGCAGCACATGGATCATGCGATGACCAGCGCCGATGTGCGCGAGGTGGTTGAGCCTTACATCCGCGAGGTTCTGCCCGAGGGGTGGCTCACGCCCAAGACAGTCTGGCACGTGAACCCCACCGGCAAATTCGTGATCGGCGGGCCCGATGGCGACGCTGGCCTTACGGGGCGCAAGATCATCGTGGACACTTACGGCGGGGCCGCACCTCACGGGGGCGGTGCCTTTTCGGGAAAGGACTGGACGAAGGTGGATCGCTCCGCCGCCTATGCCGCCCGCTATCTGGCGAAAAACGTCGTCGCGGCAGGGCTGGCGGACCGTTGCACCCTCCAGCTGAGCTATGCCATCGGCGTTGCGGCACCCCTGTCGATCTATGTCGATACCTACGGCACCGGCACCGTGGACGAGAGTGCGATCGAGGCCGCGGTGGCGGAAGTCATGGACCTGACGCCAAAGGGTATCCGCCAACAGTTGGGCCTGAACCGCGCCATCTATCAGCGCACGGCCGCCTATGGCCATTTCGGACGTGAACCCGACGCGGATGGCGGTTTCTCGTGGGAGCGTACCGATCTGGTCGATGCGCTGAAGCTCGCGCTCTGATGCCGAAGAAGTCTCCGACACCCGGCATCGGTCCCGTTCGTGAGGATGGGACCGAGTGGCGCAACTTCTACGGTCGCCGCCACGGCAAGAAGCTGCGCGCCGCGCAGGCGCACGACATGGACGTGACCCTGGCCGAGATCGCGCCGCAGGGTGTCACGCGTGAGGATAACCCCGACCGCACGCCCATTGACCTGACCGACCTGTTCGGGCGGGATGCGCCGGTCTGGCTGGAAATCGGCTTCGGCGCGGGGGAGCATATGTTCCATCAGGCCGGATCGAATCCCGGCGTGGGCATCATCGGGTGTGAGCCCTATATCAATGGCGTCGCACAGTTGATGAGCAAGATGCGCGACGATCTGCTGGACAATGTGCGCATCCATGCTGGCGATGCCCGTGATCTGTTGGAAGTCCTGCCCGAGGGCAGCCTGGATCGCGCGTTCCTGCTGTATCCCGATCCGTGGCCCAAGAAGCGGCACCACCGCCGCCGCTTCGCCAGTGTCGAGAACTTTACCATGCTGGCCCGTGCCCTGAAATCCGGGGCGCATTTGCGCGTCGCGACGGATATTCCCGACTACGTTCGTCACACGCTGGACGTTGTGCACCGGATGCCAGAATTCGAATGGCTGGCCGAGGGGCCTGCCGATTGGCGCGAACCCTGGTCCGACTGGACGCGCACCCGTTACGAGGCCAAGGCAATCCGCGAGGATCGCGTGCCGCACTACCTTACCTTTCGCCGCGTCTAACCCGACTGGCCCCAGTCTGGTAACGGGCTGACACTGATTTGGCAAAAATGCCAGCTCGGGAGTGTTTTTGGCCTGCCGCGTCGCCGCGCCACGGGCTATATCGGGCGCAGTCAATCAGGAGTGCCCATGTCCCATACCGGTGAACCCCGTCCGATGAGCGCCGTGCCCGGTGCCACCCTCAACGGCAGTGCCGAAATTCCGGGTGACAAGTCTGTCTCGCACCGCTCGCTGATCTTCGGCGCGATGGCGGTGGGGGAAACGAAGGTGACCGGCTTGCTGGAGGGGGCAGATGTGCTGGACACGGCCAAGGCAATGCGGGCGCTGGGCGCGGAGGTGATCCGGCACGGTCAGGGCGAATGGTCGATCCATGGCGTCGGTGTCGGTGGCTTTTCTGAACCAGCGGACGTGATCGATTGCGGCAATTCCGGCACCGGCGTGCGCCTGCTGATGGGCACCGTGGCGACCCATGGTTTCGCCACGACCTTTACCGGCGATGCCAGCCTGCGCTCCCGTCCGATGGGCCGTGTGACCGATCCGCTGGCCCTGTTCGGCGCGGTCGCCCACGGGCGTTCGGGCGGGCGTTTGCCGCTGACGCTGGTGGGGGCCGCGAACCCAGCGCCAGTTCGGTACAAGGTGCCGGTGCCCTCGGCGCAGGTGAAATCCGCCGTCCTGCTGGCTGGCCTGAACGCCCCCGGCGACACCATCGTCGAGGAAATCGAGGCGACCCGCGATCATACCGAGCGGATGCTGCGCGGCTTTGGCGCGCAGGTTGAGACGGACGGGCTGGTCATCACGCTCAAGGGACAGCCGGAGCTGAAACCGCAGGTCATCGCCGTGCCGCGCGATCCGTCCTCCGCCGCGTTTCCCGTCTGCGCCGCGCTGATCTGCGAGGGGTCGGACGTGCTGGTGCCGGGCATCGGGCTGAATCCGACGCGGGCGGGGCTATATACCACTCTGCGTGAAATGGGTGCCGATCTGACATTTGAGAATGCGCGTGAGGAGGGCGGCGAGCCGGTCGCCGATCTGCGTGCACGTTTCGGCCCGCTGAAGGGGATCGAGGTTCCGCCGGAGCGGGCGGCGAGCATGATCGACGAATACCCCATCCTCTCCGTCGTGGCAGCCCTGGCCGAGGGGGTGACCGTCATGCACGGCGTCAAGGAATTGCGCGTCAAGGAATCGGATCGCATCGACGCCATGGCCCGCGGTCTGGAGGCTTGCGGCGTCAGGGTCGAGGAAACCGAGGACAGCTTTACCGTGCATGGCATGGGCGTCAAGGTTCCGGGCGGCGCCACCGTCGGCACGCGTCTGGACCACCGCATCGCCATGAGTTTCTTCTGTCTGGGCATGGCGACGCAGAAACCGGTGCGCATCGACGACGCGACGGTGGTGGAGACGAGCTTTCCGAACTTCCTGCCACTGATGGAAAAACTGGGGGCGTCGTTCCGGCGTCACAACGATTGAGGGCGCGAGATGAGTGAACGCCATCACGGAAGCTGCCTGTGCGGTGCGGTGAAATACCAGGTCAACGGCCCCTTGCGACCGGTCGTCGCCTGCCACTGCAAGCAGTGCCGCAAGACTTCGGGCCATTACGGTGCCGCGACCTCCGCCGCGCGGGATGATCTGCGCATCGCGGGCGATGTGAAGTGGTATGCCAGCTCCGACACGGCGCGGCGCGGCTTCTGCCGCGATTGCGGATCGGCGATGTTCTGGGACGGGGGCGGTGAGAGGGTCTCGATCTGGGCGGGGACGCTGGACGGAACCACGGGTCTGCGCCTGCGCGGTCATATCTTCGTGGCGGACAAGGGCGACTACTACGACATCTGCGACGATCTGCCGACCTACCCACAGGGTGACGACGAGATGACGACGAAGTAATACGTACTTGACGAATGGCGCTTCAGGCCAACGTGATAGGGACGAAGCGGGAGGATTTCGTGAGCTTTACAATCGCTATCGACGGCCCCGCCGCCGCAGGAAAGGGAACGATCGCCCGCGCGGTCGCAGCGCATTTCGGATTTGCGCATCTGGACACCGGCCTTCTGTACCGCGCGACCGGCGCGCGCGCCCTGGCTTTGGGCGGGTTGGAGCCGACCCTGGCGGAGCATGCGGCCCGCACCCTGACCGATGCGGATCTGGCGCGGGACGATCTGCGCACCGGCGATGCGGGGCAGGCGGCCTCGGTCGTGGCGGCAATGCCGGCGGTGCGCAAGGCGTTGCTGGACTGGCAACATGCCTTTGCCCGGCGCGATGGCGGTGCGGTTCTGGACGGGCGCGATATCGGCACGGTCGTCTGCCCGGAAGCGGAGGTGAAGCTGTTCGTCACCGCCTCGGATGAGGAACGCGCCCGCCGCCGCCACGCGGAACTGGTCGTCGCCCGACCCGATCTGACGCTGGATCAGGTTCTGTCCGATCTGCGGGAGAGGGACCGGCGTGACGAATCCCGCGACACCGCGCCGATGAAACCGGCCCCGGATGCCCTGGTTTTCGACACGACCCTGATGTCGATCGACGCCGCCGTGGCGCAGGCCATCGCGCGGGTGCAGGCCGCGCGCTAAGCCGCCGCCTTGCCTATCCTGCCCGAAAAGCGTATAGACGCGCCCGTCGCTCGGACTCCGTCCTGAGTGCGAATCCCCCCCCTTGGTGGGTTCGCGGCTCGGTCCGGTCTGATGCGACATCAACCTCAAAGACCGGCGGAACCAACCGCCAGGCCCGTGAAAATCGACCTTTAGGAGACTGCGCCAGTATGGCTACTCAAACAAGTATGGAAGATTTCGAAGCCCTGTTGAACGAGAGCTTCGAGTTGACGACCCCCGAAGAGGGAACCGTCGTCAAAGGGACTGTCATCGCGATCGAAGCGGGACAGGCCATCATCGACATCGGCTACAAGATGGAAGGCCGTGTCGAGCTGAAAGAATTCGCACAGCCCGGCCAGGAAGCTGAAATCGCCCCCGGCGACGAAGTCGAGGTCTACCTCGAGCGTGTCGAGAACGCGCGTGGCGAGGCTGTCATCTCCCGCGACAAGGCCCGCCGTGAAGAGGCATGGGACCGGCTGGAGAAAGCATACGAGAAAGAGGAGCGCGTCGAGGGCGCAATCTTCGGTCGCGTCAAGGGCGGCTTCACCGTCGATCTGGGCGGTGCCGTGGCATTCCTGCCCGGCAGCCAGGTCGATGTGCGCCCCGTGCGCGATGCCGGCCCGCTGATGGGTCTGCCCCAACCGTTCCAGATCCTGAAGATGGACCGTCGTCGCGGCAATATCGTCGTCTCGCGTCGTGCCGTTCTGGAAGAATCGCGTGCCGAGCAGCGCGCCGAGATCGTCGGCAAGCTGACCGAGGGTGACGTCATCGAGGGCGTGGTCAAGAACATCACCGAGTACGGCGCGTTCGTCGATCTGGGCGGCGTTGACGGCCTGCTGCACGTCACCGACATGGCATGGCGCCGTGTGAACCACCCGAACGAGATCCTGAACATCGGCGAATCCGTCAAGGTTCAGGTCGTCAAGATCAACAAGGAAACCCAGCGCATCTCGCTCGGCATGAAGCAGCTTCAGGCCGATCCGTGGGATGATGTCGAGAGCAAGTTCCCGATCGACAGCCGCCACACGGGCCGCGTCACGAACATCACCGACTACGGTGCATTCGTGGAGCTGGAGCCGGGCGTCGAGGGTCTGGTGCACGTTTCCGAGATGTCCTGGACCAAGAAGAACGTCCATCCGGGCAAGATCGTCTCCACCTCTCAGGAGGTCGAGGTCATGGTGCTGGAGATCGACACCGCGAAGCGTCGCGTGTCGCTCGGCCTCAAGCAGACCCAGGGCAACCCGTGGGAGAACTTCGAAGCTGCGTATCCTCCGGGAACCGAGGTCGAAGGCGAGGTCAAGAACATCACCGAATTCGGTCTGTTCATCGGTCTGGACGGCGACATCGACGGCATGGTGCACCTCAGCGATATCGATTGGGATCGCCGTGGCGAGGATGCGATCGAGGACTACAAGAAGGGCGACATGGTTCGCGCGAAGGTCACCGAGATCGACGCCGAGCGTGAGCGTATCTCCCTCTCGATCAAGGCGCTGGACGAGAGCTTCGACGGTGCCGTTGACGGCATCAAGCGTGGCCAGGTCGTGACCGTCAACGTCACCTCCATCGAGGATGGCGGCATCGAGGTCGAGTATGACGGTATGAAGGCCTTCATCCGTCGCTCCGACCTCAGCCGTGATCGTTCCGAGCAGCGCCCCGAGCGGTTCTCGGTCGGTGACAAGGTCGATGCACGCATCACCCAGATCGACAAGGCGTCGCGTCGTCTTGGCCTCTCGATCAAGGCGCGTGAGATCGCGGAAGAGAAGGAAGCTGTCGAACAGTACGGCTCCTCTGATTCTGGCGCGTCGCTGGGCGATATCCTCGGCGCGGCGCTGAAAGGCCGTGACGACGAGTAAAGCTGGCTTCGGCCAATTTGAGGGCACCATTACATCTGTAATGGTGCCCTTTTTCATGATGCGGGATAATTTGAGCTCCTGCGCGGTTAAATTCATTAAAAGTATTCATATCAATGGCTTGCCTCCTGTGCTATTTTGATTTCGCCGATTTGGCTTCTGCGATCGTCTTGTTTTGAAAGCATTTTCGATTTGCCACGCAGGTTCGTGACATGTCAAAGAAGGGTGAAATTCTTGAATGCGGGCGAACCGCGGGACTAGGGAACCAGAGCCATGATCAAATCGGAGCTGATTCAAAAGATCGCCGAGGAAAATCCTCACCTGTATCAACGGGATGTGGAGCGGATCGTCGGTACGATCTTCGATGAGATCATCGAGGCGATGGCGTCGGGCAACCGGGTCGAGCTGCGCGGGTTCGGTGCTTTTTCCGTCAAACGACGTGAATCGCGCCTGGGACGGAACCCCAGAACCGGTGAAGCGGTTGACGTTGAAGAAAAACACGTTCCTTTCTTCAAGACAGGAAAACTGCTGCGGGACCGTTTGAACGGCAAGTGATCCCGCGCCGAGGGAGACTTGAGATGCGCATTGTTAAACTGATTCTGCTGGCCGTGGTGGCCTTGTTCATCATCATGCTGGTGGTCGCGAACCGCGAAACGGTTACCGTCCAGCTGTTGCCGGCCGAATTCGGCTTCGTATCTGACTGGAGCCGTCAGATGCCATTGGCGGTCGTGATGATCGTGCTGGCCATGGGCGGGTTCGCGCTCGGCTGGTTGTGGGAGTGGCTGCGTGACCAGCGCACCCGCACCGTTGCACGTCAACGCCGCCGCAAGATCGTCACGTTGGAGCGTGAGGTCGAAACCCTGCGCCGCGATACCGGAGCGGAGGAGGACGAGGTCCTCGCACTGCTCAAGTGACATCTGCCATTCGCACCAAGATCTGCGGTCTGACCTCCGTCGATGGCGTCGCTGCGGCTGTTGATGCCGGGGCGGCTTACGTCGGTTTTGTCTTCTTCGCCCAATCACCGCGCAACGTCGATATCGAAACGGCGCGCAACCTCGCCGCCGATGTGCCGCCGGGTGTGTGCAAGGTGGCGCTTGTGGTAAATGCAGACGATGCCACGCTGGACGCGATCACGGACCGCGTGCCGCTGGACATGCTGCAACTGCACGGCTCGGAAACCCCTGAACGGGTGAGTGAGATCAAGGCACGGTACGGCTTGCCCGTCATGAAGGCAGTGGGCATTCGCGAGGCCGAAGATCTTGCTCAGATCGACGTTTACGCGGAGGTGGCCGACCAGTTGCTGATTGACGCGAAGGCGCCGAAAGGGGCCGATCTGCCGGGGGGCAACGGCCTTTCCTTTGACTGGTCGCTTCTGTCCGGGCGGCGCTGGCCGCGCCCGTGGATGCTGGCCGGTGGATTGACGCCGGATAATGCGATGCGGGCGGCGAACCTGACAGGTGCCAACCAATTGGACGTCTCCAGCGGAGTGGAAACTGCGCCCGGTATCAAGGATGCGGACAAGATCGCGGCATTCGTCGCTGCTCTCGGACCTCAACCACCAAAGCTATTCTGAAATAAAAAACGCCGCTCGTTCCAATGGGACCGAGCGGCGAAGGGTCATGCAGAAATTCCACACGCAGCAGGACGCACCACCGACCTGCCTATCGAGCGACGACGTCATTTCAGGGACAGATTGAAATGAACGGCTTTGTTCGTCCGACACATAAGTAACTAGGGTGCGTATAAAAAGTTTCATCCGTTGCGAGAATATTTTTTATGCTGCGCGACGATCCGTCCCTGCACAGATATCGACGCTGGTGGCGTCGCGCTGTAGAAAGGCCTCGAAACCAGCCTAGGATCGCCACCATGACCAGCCCAATGCCCAATTCCTTTTCCGCCGGTCCCGATGCGCAGGGGCGCTTCGGTCAATTCGGCGGTCGCTTCGTGTCGGAAACCCTGATGCCTCTGATCCTCGATCTGGAGGCGGAGTACGAAAAGGCCAAGACCGACGACGATTTCTGGGCGGAAATGAATGATCTGTGGACCCATTATGTCGGACGCCCGTCGCCGCTCTACTACGCTGAACGCCTGACCGAGAAGTTCGGCGGCGCGAAGATTTACCTCAAACGCGACGAGCTGAACCACACCGGTGCCCACAAGATCAACAACGTGCTGGGCCAAATCCTGTTGGCGCGCCGCATGGGCAAGAAACGGATCATCGCGGAAACCGGGGCAGGGCAGCACGGGGTGGCGACCGCAACGGTGTGCGCGCGCTTCGGTCTGGAATGCATCGTTTTCATGGGTGCCACGGATGTGGAGCGGCAAAAGCCCAACGTCTTTCGCATGAACCTGCTGGGTGCGAAGGTTATTCCCGTCACCTCGGGGCGGGGCACGTTGAAGGACGCGATGAACGAGGCGCTGCGCGACTGGGTAACCAACGTGAAGGACACCTTTTATTGCATCGGAACGGTCGCGGGCCCGCATCCCTATCCGGCGATGGTTCGCGATTTCCAGTCGATCATCGGCAAGGAGGTCAAGGAACAGATGCAGGAGCGTGAGGGCCGTCTGCCCGACAGCCTGGTCGCTTGCATAGGTGGCGGGTCGAACGCGATGGGCCTGTTCTATCCGTTCCTCGACGATGAGAGCGTGCGCATCATCGGGGTCGAGGCTGGCGGACATGGTGTGGATGACCGGATGGAACATGCGGCCTCTCTGACCGGCGGTCGGCCCGGCGTTCTGCACGGAAACCGGACCTATCTGCTTCAGGACGATGACGGTCAGATCATCGAAGGGCATTCGATCTCCGCCGGGTTGGACTATCCCGGAATCGGGCCCGAGCATTCCTGGTTGAACGATGTCGGACGTGTCGAATATGTCTCCGCCACCGACCTTGCGGCACTGGAAGCCTTTCAGATGTGCTGCGTGACCGAAGGCATCATTCCGGCGCTGGAACCGTCGCACGCCCTGGCCCACGTGGCCAAGATCGCGGGCGATCTGCCCTCGGATCACCTGCTGGTGATGAATATGTGCGGACGCGGGGACAAGGATATCTTCACCGTGGCGGACGCTCTGGGTCACAATATCTGAGCGAAACAGGCCATAAACCGGGGTTATACGCGCGTATTGCCCCGGTTTCATGCTCGCGGAATTAAGCCTGGGATGCATGGCCTCCATCCGCAAAAGCACCGAACTGTCCAACACGGGGCGCATCTTGCGATGTGTCCCCATCGGGACCGGGCTCTGGTGCCGGGCCGGTACAAGGCGCCCCCCGCGGGGATGGGGGGAAGCGGATGTGCCGGCGCGCACCAGGCCCGGTTTCGGTGGCTGACAGCGAATGTCCCGAAATCTTCGCAAAGTCAGCTATCGACGCCCCGCAGATGCGGGCGTGTACGACGGGGCGGTGGTACGCTATGCTGATTGGGGGGCATTTGCTGCCACCGCCCTTACTGGAGGCTCGGATGCGTTTCATTTTCATCCTGCTATTTACGTTGTTTACCGTGCCGGTCGCCGCCCAGACGGATGTTGTCGCCGATCTGGTTGAGGAACTGAAGGCGGACGGCTACGTTGTGCTGGATCAGCGCGGAACCCTGTTGGGCCGAACCCAGATCGTCGTGCGGCGTGATGACGAAATACGTGAAATCGTGATCAACCCGAACTCGGGTGAGATTTTGCGCGATCTGCCCCGTGCGGCCACGGCCGAGGATAACATGCCTGCTTCCGACGCCGACTGATTCCGCATGTCCGACCCCATATCCCCTCCGGTCAGGACCAAGGCCCGAACCTCCGCACTCGTTGCCGGACTGGCGACGTTGCAGGGCGTGTGCGCGCTGTTTTTCGTTTACAATCTTTGCGCGCAGATCTTCGGCTGGCGTTCGCAACCTGTAAGCTGGACGTGGATCGAAGTGGTGGAGATCATGGCAACCCTTGGCCTGATCCTGGGCACCGTGCTGGGCCTGACCCTGTTCGCGACCCTGATGGCGGAGCGGCGCCGCGCCGCCTGGCGTCTGCGCATGGCCTCGGGCGCTTTTCATGAGGCGGTCGTCGATCGTTTCGACGATTGGTCGCTGACCCCATCCGAGCGGGACGTGGCGCTGTTCATGATCAAGGGGTTGAGCAACGGTGAGATCGCAACCCTGCGCGGCACCTCCGAAGGCACGATCAAGGCGCAAAGCACCGCGATCTTTCGCAAGGCTGGGGTAAACGGGCGGGCGCAGCTCTTGGGCGCATTCCTCGATGATTTGCTGGATATTCCAGTGACGTCACAGGACGCGGCGTGAAATAGACTTGCGACGCGGGCAAAACAGGCGCATGGCACGGTTCGATCCGGTGGAGACGCCACCGGCGAAATTATGGAGTGATGAAAATGGCTGACTTTCAGATCGGCGATATCGTGGTGCTGACCGCAGGGTCCATGCGCATGGCAGTGGAATCCGTCGATGGCGACACCGCCTCGACCGTGTGGTGCAACGAAGGCGTGATCGGTCGTGATACGTTCGCGACCGTGCTGCTCAAGAAATGGGAGCAGCGCGAGGATACGCGCGGTGGCTTCAACAAGGGTGGCGACCGTGGCGGCTACAAGGGCGGCGGCGACCGTGGCGGTGATCGCGGCGGCTTCAACAAGGGCGGCGATCGCGGCGGCTACAAGGGTGGCGGCGACCGTGATGACAAGCCCCGTGGCAAGCCCGGCTGGGACGGCAAACCGCGTGAGAACAAGTTCTTCCGCAAGGATTGATCGGCGCAGGCTGGAACGGACGGCCGTGAACATGCGTTCCCTTGATGATCTGCCAATTGCAGTCGTTGGGAGTAACCATGTTTGACAAATCCGTTCTAGCCTCCACCACGGCGGTCGTGTTCGCCGCTATGCTGGCAGGCCCCGCCCTCGCTGAACCACAGCACTGTCCCCCGGGGCATGAGAAAAAGGGCTGGTGCGAATTCGGCGAACGCTCCGATCTCGGTCGGGATCGTGACAATCATGATCGCGCCAATGCCGACTATGTTTTCCTGCAAGACCCCGGCGATTACCGTCTGCCCCCGCTTCCTGAGGGGCAGCGTTATGCGGTCGTAGACAACCGCGTGGTGGTCGTGTCGAGCGATACCTACGCGACCATCGCGGTCATTGGTGCGCTGTCCGACCTGCTGCGCTGATCGCCGCATACGAGTTTTCAGGGTCGCGCCTCCGGGCGCGGCCCTTTTGCATGTCCGAAGGTCGTGGATACTGGTAAACGCGCTGCGCGTCGGCTAAACCGAACACCGTATTCAAGGACAGGCCCATGACCCGCATCGACACCAAATTCGCAGAACTGGCCAAGGCCGAGCGCACCGCCTTCGTTTCATTCATCATGGCGGGTGATCCGACCCCTGATCTGTGTGCTGAGGTGCTGCACGGTCTGCCGGGCGCAGGGGTCGATGTGATCGAGATTGGCATGCCGTTCACCGATCCGATGGCCGACGGCCCCGCGATCCAGTTGGCGGGACAACGCGCGCTGGATGCAGGCATGACGCTGAACAAGACGCTGGAAATGGTGCGAACGTTTCGCAAGACCGACAACACCACCCCCATTGTCCTGATGGGATATTACAACCCGATCTATTCCAAGGGCGTGGATCGGTTTCTGGCCGAGGCATCCGAGGCCGGCGCCGATGGCCTGATCGTCGTCGATCTGCCGCCGGAGGAAGATTCCGAGTTGTGTCTGCCCGCGCAGGATGCCGGGCTGAACTTCATCCGGCTCGCCACTCCCACCACCGATGACAAGCGTTTGCCGAAGGTCCTGCAAAACACCTCCGGTTTCGTGTATTATGTCTCGATCACCGGTATCACCGGCTCCGCCGAGGCCAGCGCCGCCTCCGTCGGGCCGGAGATCGCGCGGATCCAGTCCCAGACCGATTTGCCAGTCTGCGTGGGTTTCGGCATCAAGACGCCTGAGGCTGCGGCAAGCATGGCAAAGATCGCGGACGGGGTCGTCGTAGGCTCCGCCATTGTTGAGAGGATGGCCCGTGGCGACAGCGCGGAGCAGGTTCTGACCTTCGTTTCCGAACTGGCCGCCGCAACACATAGCTGAGGATACCGCAACGGGCGAAGGGGCGTTGCCGACGCTCTACGCGACCGTGCCGGCTATCGCACCTTCAGAAATGCAAAGCTGAGGGGTGGGAACCGGGCGGTTGAACGCGACCGCCCGGTTCGGCATGTCAGGCGTGGATCGCGCCGTCGCCGCAAGCCAGCGCAGCCTCACGCATCGCCTCGGAGAAGGTCGGGTGCGCGTGGCAAGTGCGGGCCAGATCCTCTGCCGCGGCACCGAATTCCATCGCGACGCAAACCTCGTGGATCAGATCGCCCGCCATCGGGCCGATGACATGCGCGCCCAGAATGCGGTCGGTTTCGGCGTCCACGATCATCTTGACAAAACCGTCGCCGGCAAAGTGGCTTTTGGCTCGGGCGTTGCCCATGAAGGGGAACTTGCCGACCTTGTACTTGCGTCCCTCCTGCTTCAGCTGCTCCTCTGTCTTGCCGACATTCGCGACCTCGGGATGGGTGTATATCACGCCGGGGATAACGCCGTAGTTAACATGGCCCTTCTGACCGGCAATGGTCTCGGCCACTGCCATGCCCTCATCCTCGGCCTTGTGCGCCAGCATGGGGCCTGCGATCACGTCACCGATGGCGTAGATGCCCTTGACGTTCGTGGCCCAGTGCGCGTCCGTCTTGATCATGCCGCGATCCATCTCGACGCCGAGCGCATCGAGGCCCAGATTTTCGGTGTAGGGGCGGCGACCGGTGGCCAGCAGGACGATGTCCGCATCGATCTGATGCTCGCTGTCGTTCTTGCGCGATTTGTAGCTGACCGTGGCCTTGTTCTTCTTGACCTCGGTGCCGGAAACGGCGGCGCCCAGTTCGAATTTGAGGCCCTGCTTCTTGAGCAATTTCAGGAAGTTCTTTTGGATCTCCCCGTCGGCGCCGGGGATGATGGCGTCCTGATATTCGATCACCGTGACCTCCGCCCCCAGGCGGGAGTAGACAGAGCCAAGTTCCAGCCCGATGACGCCGCCGCCGATGACGACCATCTTGTTCGGGACCTTCTTCAACTCCAGCGCGCCGGTGGAGGTCACGACGACCTTCTCGTCCACCTCCACACCGGGCAGGCTGGCCGCTTCGGAGCCGGTGGCGATGACGATATGTTTGGCGGTGTGGGTGTCGTCACCGACCTTGACCTTGCCCGCCTCGGGGATGGAGCCGTAGCCCTTGATCCAGTCTACCTTGTTCTTCTTGAACAGGAATTCGATGCCGCCGGTGTTGGAATTCACCGTTTCCTGCTTGTAGTCCACCATCTTGGGCAGATCGACGGAGGGGCTTTGCCCCATCAGACCCATCTTGGTGAAATTGGTGGTCGCCTCGTGGTACAGTTCGGAGGCGTGCAGCATCGCCTTGGACGGGATGCAACCGACGTTCAGGCAAGTGCCGCCGAGGGTTTCGCGCCCCTCGACGCAGGCGGTCTTCAGCCCCAGTTGGGCGCAGCGGATTGCACAGACGTAGCCGCCGGGGCCTGCGCCGATGATGATGACGTCGTACTCGGCCATGGTGATCTCCTCGAAAAGTTAACGCCGGAAATCGCGGGGCTGCCATGCGGCGGCACTGTGGTTGGCAATATCGGGCGGAGGTCGAAAGGTTGAAGCCTTGGAAAAACCGGGCCGACATTCGTGTCGGCCCGGTTCAGCAGTCGAAAATTACAGGTCCATCAACAGGCGCTGCGGGTCCTCCAGCGCCTCCTTGACGCGGACGAGGAAGGTTACCGCGCCCTTGCCGTCCACGACGCGGTGGTCATAGCTGAGGGCGAGGTACATCATCGGGCGGATCACGATCTCACCGTTGATGACGACGGGGCGGTCCTGAATCTTGTGCATCCCCAGAATACCCGATTGCGGCGGGTTCAGGATGGGCGAGGACATCAGCGAGCCGTAGACACCACCGTTCGAGATGGTGAAGGTGCCGCCCTGCATTTCCGCCATGGACAGCTTGCCGTCGCGGGCCTTGCGGCCCTTTTCCCCGATGGCCTTCTCGATCTCGGCGAAGGACATCTGGTCCGCATCGCGGATCACCGGCACGACGAGGCCGGTGGGCGTCCCGGCAGCGACGCCCATATGCACGAAGTTCTTGTAGACGATGTCGGTTCCGTCGATCTCCGCGTTGACCTCCGGCACTTCCTGGAGCGCGTGCACACAGGCCTTGGTGAAGAACGACATGAAGCCGAGGCGCACGCCATGCTTCTTCTCGAACTCGGCCTTGTAGGTGTTGCGCAGGTCCATGACCGCCTTCATGTCCACCTCGTTGAAGGTGGTCAGCATGGCGGCGGTGTTTTGCGCATCCTTCAGCCTGCGGGCGATGGTCTGGCGCAGGCGGGTCATCTTGACCCGTTCCTCACGGTTGGCATCGTCGGCGGAGACGGGCGCGCGCGGGGCGGCGGATGCGGCGGGGGCAGGTGCCGATGCCGATGTAGAGGAGGCGTTCATCACGTCCTCCTTCATGATGCGCCCGTCACGGCCAGAGCCCTTGACCGAAGCGGGGTCGATGCCCTTTTCCGCCATCATCTTGTTGGCGGAGGGCGCGTTCTCGATATCCTTCGCGCTGCCGGATTCCGATGGCGGGGTCGCGGCGGCGGCAGGTTCTGCGGTGGGTGCGGCTGAGGCCGCGCCGCCCTCCGCTGCCATCTGCGCGAGGATACCACCGGCGGAAACGGTCTCCCCCTCCGCGATGTGGATTTTCGAGATCGTGCCCGATTGCGGGGCCGGAACCTCGACCGAGACCTTGTCGGTCTCAAGCTCGGCGATCATCTCATCTGCGGCGACGGTATCGCCGACCTTCTTGTACCAGGTGGCGACGGTCGCCTCGGTCACGCTTTCGCCCAGCGACGGCACGGGAATATCCACGTGACCGCTGGGTTGGGCGCTCTCGGCCTTTGCGGTGGTTTCGACCTCACGCGGTCTGACATCCTCCGCCCCGGCGGAGGGTGCGCCTTCGGAAATGGTGGCGAGCAGGGCGTCGGGGCTGACGGTTTCGCCCTCCGCGACGACAACTTCACCCAGCGTGCCGGCAACGGGGGAGGGTACCTCGACCGTCACCTTGTCGGTTTCAAGCTCACACAACATCTCGTCAACCTCAACGGCATCGCCCGGCTTCTTGAACCAGGTGGCGACAGTCGCTTCGGTCACGGATTCGCCGAGGGCGGGAACGCGGACTTCGGTGCTCATATCAGTTTCCTTCTCCGGTCAGCGCATCGTTGACGAGCGCGTCCTGTTCTTTCTTGTGTTGCGAGGCCAGACCCGTGGCGGGCGAGGCGGAAGCGTGACGGCCAGCATAGCGCGGCCGCTGGGTCTTGGACTTGTTGCGGTTCAAGACCCATTCGATGTTCGGCTCGATGAAGGTCCAGGCGCCCTGGTTCTTCGGTTCCTCCTGACACCAGACGATTTCGGCATCGGGGAAGCGGGCGATCTCTTTGCTGAGCGATTGCGCCGGGAACGGGTAGAATTGCTCCACCCGCAGCAGGTACACGTTGTCGAGCGCCTGTTCGTCCCGTGCGGCCAGCAGATCGTAATAGACCTTGCCCGAGCACAGGACCACGCGCTTGATCTTGTCATCCGCGACCAGCTTCAGATCGGAATTGCCCTTTTCGGCGTCATCCCACAACACGCGGTGGAAGGACGACCCGGTGCCCATTTCCTCCAGCGTGCTGACCGCCATCTTGTGACGCAGCAGCGATTTGGGCGTCATCAGGATCAGCGGCTTGCGGAAGGACCGGTGCATCTGACGGCGCAGAATGTGGAAATAGTTCGCAGGCGTCGTGCAGTTCGCAACGATCCAGTTGTCGCCGCCGCACATTTGCAGGAACCGCTCCAACCGGGCCGAGGAATGCTCAGGTCCCTGTCCCTCGTAGCCATGGGGCAGCAGCAGCACGAGGCCGGACATCCGCAGCCACTTGCTTTCGCCCGAGGAGATGAACTGGTCGATCATGATCTGCGCACCGTTGGCGAAATCACCGAACTGCGCCTCCCACAGGGTCAGGGTGTTCGGTTCGGCCAGTGAGTATCCGTATTCGAAGCCCAGAACCGCATATTCCGACAACATGGAATCCACGACCTCATATCCCGCCTGATCGTCGGAAATGTGGTTGAGCGGCAGATACCGTTCCTCGGTCTTCTGGTCGATGATGCCGGAATGGCGCTGCGAGAAGGTGCCGCGCGTGGAATCCTGACCGGACAGGCGGACGGGATAGCCCTCCGCCAGCAGCGATCCGAAGGCCAGCGCCTCGGCCGTGGCCCAGTCGAGGTTCCGGCCGGTGTCGATCATCTCCTTCTTGGCCTCAAGCAGGCGCGCGACGGTGCGGTGCGCGTTATAGCCTTCGGGCAGGGTCGTCAGGCGCTTGCCAACCATGCGCAGGTCATCGAGGGCCACGGCGGTGGTGCCGCGCTGGTACTTGCCGGACTTCGCCCTGGCCATGCCGGACCAGCGACCGTCCAGCCAGTCTGCCTTGTTCGGCTTGTAGTTCTTGCCGGCCTCGAATTCCTCGTTCAGCCTGGCCTGGAAGGCAGCCTTCACGTCCTCGATCTCCCCCTCGGGGATCAGGCCGTCGCGCGTCAGACGTTCGGTGTACAATTGCAGCGTCGTCTTCTGCTTCTTGATCGCCGTGTACATGAGGGGTTGGGTGAACATCGGTTCATCCCCCTCGTTGTGCCCGAAGCGGCGGTAGCAGAAAATGTCGATGACGACATCCTTGTGGAACTTCTGCCGGAACTCGGTCGCGACCTTTGCGGCGTGGACCACGGCCTCCGGATCGTCGCCGTTCACGTGGAAGATCGGGGCCTCGACCATCAGCGCGATGTCGGTCGGATAGGGGGAGGAACGCGAATTGTGTGGCGACGTGGTGAAACCGATCTGGTTGTTCACCACGATATGGATGGTTCCGCCGGTGCGGTGACCCTTGAGGCCGGACAGGCCGAAGCATTCCGCCACGACACCCTGACCGGCAAAGGCAGCGTCGCCGTGCAGCAAGACAGGCAGCACCTTCGTGCGATCCGTATCGTTGAGCTGGGCCTGCTTCGCGCGGGCCTTGCCCAGAACGACGGGGTTGACCGCCTCCAGATGGCTGGGATTGGCCGTCAGCGACAGGTGGACGGAATTGCCATCGAACTCCCGGTCAGAGGACGCGCCGAGGTGGTATTTCACGTCGCCCGAGCCTTCGACCTCATCCGGTTTGAAACTGCCGCCCTGAAATTCGTTGAAGATCGCCTGATAGGGTTTGCCCATCACGTTGGCCAGCACGCTGAGGCGGCCGCGATGGGGCATCCCGATGATGATCTCCTGAACGCCCAGATTGCCGCCGCGCTTGATGATCTGCTCCATCGCCGGGATCAGGCTCTCGCCGCCATCCAGACCGAACCGCTTGGTGCCGGTGTATTTGACGTGCAGGAATTTCTCGAAGCCCTCGGCCTCGACCAGCTTGTTCAGGATCGCGCGGCGCCCCTCGCGGGTGAAGGCGATTTCCTTGCCATAACCCTCGATCCGCTCCTTCAGCCAGCCCGCTTCCTCCGCGTTGGAGATGTGCATGTACTGCATGGCAAAGGTGCCGCAATAGGTGCTTTTGACAATGTCCAGGATTTCGCGCAGGGTCGCGACCTCAAGCCCCAGCACCATATCGAGGAAGATCTTGCGATCGAAATCATCCTTGGTGAACCCATAGGAGGCCGGGTTCAATTCGGGGTGATCCTCGGGATTCTTGAGGTCAAGCGGGTCGAGATTGGCGGCCAGATGACCCCGGATGCGGTAGGCGCGGATCAGCATGATCGCCCGGATCGAATCGGTGACGGCCTGCTGGACCTGCGCCTCGGACAGATCCACGCCCTTGCCCGCGGCCTTCTTGGCGACGGATTTTGCCAGCTCGGCGGGCGATGCCTCGTCCCACTCACCGGTCAGGGCGGCGACCATGTCGCCCGTTGGGACCGGGGGCCAATCGCTGCGCGCCCACGAAGGGCCGCTGGCGGATTCGCGCGCAATCTCATCCTCATTCAACTGGCGGAAGAAGTCCTGCCAGCTTTCGTCCACCGATGACGGATCGGCGGCGTAGCGTGCGTGCAGCTGTTCTACATATTCCGCATTGTGCCCCTGCAGGAAGGACGAGGAATGGAACTGGTCGTTGGAACTCTGGTCGGTCATGTCGAACTCCGGACGGGTATGTCGGGAATGGCTACCCGTGATTGCTCCGCACCCTGAAAACGGGCGGGTGGAAGGGTGGAATCCTCAAGCCGGGGAGAATACCCCACGCCCTCGAATGCCCAGCTGTGACGGTCGCGCACGATGTCTGCCGTGCCCGTATCGTAGAGATCACTCACATCGTACGCGGTTCCCGCCTTTTTGGAAATCATGGTCCAAGGCAGGAGGACGACGACGATCTTCAGGCCTCGATCCGCGATCCGATCGGTCAGGCCATGAATTAAACGTTCAAAATGGGCAAACCGATCCATGATGAGCCTGTCACTCAGACTCACGATATCGGCATTGTCGAACCATTGTTTGCAGCGCGCCACGCGGCTGCGCGCGTCGGTCTGCTTCACATGATGGTGGAACAGGGAATGGACGGCGGCGAACGGGTTACGCAGGGGCGCGTCCTCTGCGGCGGGCATCTGGTCCACGACCGCAACCCACTTCCGGCAAAACGGCTCCAGCAGCATCTCGACCGAGGTCGAGGCGCTCTTGCGCGTCTTGCGGAAGATGAACTGATGCGTATGCGACAGCAACATGACCAACCGTGGGCATTGGAGGTGAGGCCGGGCGCGACGGGGCGCCCGGCATGTTCGGCCTTACTTGCCGATGGCTTCCAGCACGGCCTTGCCCAGATCGGCAGGGCTTTCCGCGATGGCGAACCCGGCGGAGCGCATGGCCTCGATCTTGTCCTCGGCACCGCCCTTGCCGCCGGCGATGATCGCGCCAGCGTGACCCATGCGGCGGCCCGGAGGAGCCGTGCGACCGGCGATGAAGCCTGCGATGGGCTTGCCGCGACCGGCCTTTACCTCATCGGCGTAGAACTGCGCCGCGTCTTCCTCGGCGGAGCCACCGATCTCACCGATCATGATGATGCTCTCCGTCTCCGGATCGCCCAGCAGCAGTTCGAGCGCGTCGATATGCTCCATGCCCTTGATGGGGTCGCCACCGATGCCGATGCAGGTGGACTGGCCGAGGCCCGCCGCCGTGGTCTGGCCAACCGCCTCGTAGGTCAACGTGCCGGAGCGGGAGACGACGCCGACGGAACCACGCTTGTGGATGTGGCCCGGCATGATGCCGATCTTGCACGCGTCGGGCGTGATGACACCGGGGCAGTTCGGCCCGATCAGGATGGATTTCGATCCTTCCAGCGCGCGCTTGACCCTCATCATGTCGAGCACGGGAATGCCCTCAGTGATGCAGACGATCAGTTCCATTTCGGCGTCGATCGCCTCAAGAATCGCATCAGCGGCGAAGGGCGGGGGCACGTAGATCGCGGTGGCGTTGGCCTGCGTGGAATGGCGCGCCTCGGCCACCGTGTCGAACACGGGCAGGCCGATATGGTCGGTGCCGCCCTTGCCGGGGGTCACACCGCCGACCATCTTCGTGCCATAGGCGATGGCCTGCTCGGAGTGGAACGTGCCCTGCGAGCCGGTGAGGCCCTGACAGATCACCTTGGTGTTTTCGTTGACGAGTACGGCCATTGGGGCCTCCTTATTGACTGTCGTGCGGCCTGTCGGCCATTGCAGTGGCTCAATTCAAATAGTCTGACGCCACCCTTTCGCGCTGCCAGACTGTTACAGTTGCGGCGAGCATCATCGCAGCCAGACCAAGTTCGGTCGTCTCCTCGATGATCCCGGCCTTGGCGGAAACGAAGTTGGAAACCTCAATCCCCAGCGGAGCGAGCTTGCGTCTGAGGCCGTCCAGGCTCTTTGCCAGAACGGCCAGAAACAGCCCTGTGGTGATGAGCAGCGATACAGCGTCGAGCTGACGCAGCCCGCGCAGCAGTGCGGGAAGCCCGCGCTGCAAGCACTTGAACGCGATGACAAGCACCACGATCAGAATGGCCAGCGATAGTGCCTTTTCGATCAGGCTGACGTGATCGCCGGAATATTGCCGCGCCTTGAACACGCCCTCGGTGAAGAAGCTGGCCTTGTCCATATCCAGTTCGCGAAGCGCAAACAGAGCGAGCCCCCCCGCGTAGGGCCAAAGCCGACGTGCATTCGTGAACAGCAAGACCGCCACGGCCAGAGCGTAGCACAGAACGGATCCCTGCTCGAACGGACCGCTCTCAGCCATCCACGGATCAACCCAGGTCACGGGCAAACTCACCGCGATGACAACCGTGATCAGAACCGCGGCTAGCATCGCAAGATATGTCTGACGGCCATTCGTAGTTTCAGGTGTATTCACGATTAGCGTATCCGTAAATTCAGTGCAGCCTGGTCAGACCGCGCGATAGGTTTGCAGCGTCCATTCCGACGAATCGTCATGGGTGAAGATGATGACCGCATCGTTGGGGCGAATGTAGACGCCACCGGTTTCGGAGGTGTCGAGCGGACGCCCAAGGGCCGAGAGGGCGGTGCGCAATGCCTCGGCATCGCCCTCGGGGGTGAAGGTCAATGTACAGGTGCCGCCAACCAGTGTGGCGGTCGCCGTCTCGGGCAACTCACCGTTTTGCTGCGCGATGGCCAACCGTTGACCGAAGTTCAGGAACCGGTCCGAACCGTCACCGCAGATCTGATCGAGTGCCGCGACCGCCTGCGGTCCCGACAGGGTTACGGCCACAGGGGCCGCGGGGGACGCAGGCTCCGCCGAAGCGACAGGCGTTTCCACCGGTGCGGCGCAAGCGGCGAGCAGGGGGAGGGAAAGCAACCACTTCATCGCTTCGCTCCCTTCTTGTCCAACCCGTCGATTGCCCGAACCATCAGCAGCAACGCACCCGAGATGATCAGCGACCGGCCCAGCGTGTCGGTCAGATTGCGCGGGGACAGGGCCGCCGCGCCTTCACGCAACTGCCGCACGATGTCGCCACCATCCCGAAAATCAGGAAGGCGCGGCGTCGCATTCGGCTCCGGCATATCAAGCGCACCGGGCTTCCACCGCGTCAGGGCGAACCCCGCAGCAACAAGGCCGATGGCGGCAGCGAAAGGGGCTGCGGTCATGGCGGTATCGCGATCAATCATCCTCCGGCTCCTGAAGTGTGCGTGCTTCCGACAGTTTCGCAGCAACGGCTGAGAAGTAGCCTGTGACTTCGTCGAATTTGGTGATGAACCAGCCGTATCCATTTTGGTCATCTGGAAGCCAAGGATCGGCCGTCTTGTAGCCTTCCGACGGCACCCCTCCAACAATGATCATATCGACCTTCAAAGGGAGCTTGGAAGCCGCCCGTTTGATGTGCCTCGTTCTTGTGGCATGACCGCGAAGATTCTCCCAGTCCATCTGACCCGGAGTATGTAGACTCCAAAGGTCGAAACTGGGCGGAGGCGGTGTCCAGTCGATCTCTTTCTCCCACAAGGTAATGCAAACGCGGCCATCCTTTTCGGCACTCCAATCCTGTCGAGGATTTGGAATGCTATACCCAAGTGAGTTGAAGGCTTCGACATACTTCACGTGATTTACCTAATGACCATTCCGGTAGTTAATAGCTTCGGCAAGGCCGAAGCTATTGACTCCACTGTTCAGCCCTTCACGGCCTTGACGATTTTCTCGGCCGCATCCGCGAGGTTGTCGGCGGCGATCACGTCCAGGCCGGAGGTGTTGATGATCTCCTTGCCCTTTTCGACGTTCGTGCCCTCAAGCCGGACGACCAGCGGAACCTTCAGGCCGACTTCCTTGACCGCGGCGACCACGCCCTCGGCGATGACGTCGCAGCGCATGATGCCGCCGAAGATGTTGACGAGGATGCCCTTCACCTGCGGATCGGAGGTGATGATCTTGAATGCCTCGGTCACCTTCTCCTTGGTGGCGCCGCCGCCGACGTCGAGGAAGTTTGCAGGCTCCGCACCGTAGAGCTTGATGATGTCCATCGTGGCCATGGCCAGGCCCGCGCCGTTGACCATGCAGCCGATTTCGCCGTCCAGCGCGATGTAGTTCAGGTCGAACTTGGAGGCGGCGAGTTCCTTCGCGTCCTCCTCCGTCTCATCGCGCAGGGCCATCACGTCGGAGTGGCGGTAGAGCGCGTTGCCGTCGAAGCCCATCTTGCAGTCGAGACATTTCAGATCGCCCTTGTCAGTGACGATCAGGGGGTTGATCTCAAGCATTTCGAGGTCTTTTTCCACGAACAGCTTGTAGAGCTGGTTCACCAGCTTGACGCATTGCTTGACCTGACCGCCCTCAAGCCCAAGGGCGAAGGCGACGCGGCGGCCATGGAAGCCGGACAGGCCCGAGGCCGGATCGACGGAGAAGCTGATGATCTTCTCGGGCGTTTCTGCGGCGACTTCCTCGATGTCCATGCCACCCTCGGTCGAGCACACGAAGGAAATGCGTGAGGTTTCGCGGTCCACCAGCATCGACAGATACAGTTCCCGCTCGATGTCGGAGCCGTCCTCGATGTAGATGCGGTTGACCTGCTTGCCCGCCGGGCCGGTCTGGTGCGTGACGAGGGTGCGGCCCAGCATCTTGTGCGCCTCATCAGCGGCTTCCTCGGCGGAGCGGGCGAGGCGGACACCGCCCTTTTCGCCGGCGCTTTCTTCCTTGAACGACCCCTTGCCACGGCCACCGGCATGGATTTGCGCCTTCACGACCCACAGCGGACCATCCAGCTCACCCGCGGCGGTCTTGGCTTCCTCGGCCTTCAGCACGACGCGACCGTCGGAAACGGGGGCACCATATGCCTTGAGAAGTTGCTTGGCCTGATACTCGTGAATGTTCATCGGGCAATCCTTTGTCGTGGCTGGCCGGGAAACCCGGACCGATCAAATCGAGCCATGCCGCACGGGCACGGGATGGAAAGACCGGACGAACCGGTCGTGTCGCGTGGGAGACTAGGGGCCATGCACCTTTATTTCAAATGATTTGGGGGGCAGTTCCCCCCTTGGATGCGATATTTTCAACTTTGTGATCACACGCATTTTCCATGTGATCACAAGTTAGGGTCATCTGAGGCGAATCACGCCCGCCCGCGCCGCGTGGACGCGGCGAAGCCCGATAGCGCGGCTAGCAACAGAACCACCCCCGGCAGATCGCCACTGCGCGCGTAGAGAGGCGCCGCAATCGGGGCGGGCAGCACACCGTCCAGGAACCCCGCTTCGCCGATTGCCAAGGTCTGCATCAGGCGACCGTAAGGGTCCACGAAAGCGGATATACCGGTATTGGCGGCGCGGGCGAGCGGCAGTCCCTGTTCGATGGCGCGATAGCGGGCCTGTGCAAGATGTTGCCACGGGCCGGAGCTTTTCCCGAACCAGGCATCGTTCGTGATCTGCACAATCCATTCCGGTCGCGGACCATCGGTGCGCAGTTCGTGGGGGAAGATCGCCTCGTAACAGATCAAAGGCTGGACACGGGGCATCCCGTCGATCTGGATCGTCGCGGGGCCCGGCCCCGGAACGAAACCGCCGGACGTACCCGACGCGACGGAGCGCAGGCCCAGTCGGGACATCGTGCGGTCGAAGGGCAGAAACTCCCCCCCCGGCACGAGCGAGTGCTTGGCATAGCTGGCGAGGATAGCCCCGTCCTGCCCGACCACGGCGAGGGCGTTGTACCAGTTGATCCAGTCAGGCTCCGGTTCGGTGCTGCGCGTGCCGATCAGGGCAGGGCGGCCGCCAGCAGCACGTGAAATATCCATCCAGGAATAGATGCGATCCGCGATCTGCACAGCCGGAGTCTCGATCCGCTGCGGAACCGAGGTTTCGGGCCAGACGACAGCGTCGTAATCGCCGCCTGCGGTGAATCCCAGCGCGCGGTCGTAAAAGACCGGAATGCGATCCGCCAGCCATTTCTCACGCTGGGGCGCGTTGGGTTGCACCAGACGCACGGTATAGCCGTCGGGACGGGGGATAACCTCCTGCTCCAGACGTATGGCCCCGATCTGCCAGCTCGCCAGCAGGGCTGTGCCTGCGGCGATGGTGGGCCAGCCCGAACGCCCGTTGCACGCCAACAGGCCACCGATGAGCAGAGTCACGAGATTCAGCATGTGCGGGCCGACATGCGCGGTCAGCTGCGCCACCGGCGTATCCATCCAGCCATAGGCGATCATGCCCCACGGAAAGCCGGTCAGCACGTAGGTGCGCGCCATCTCGAACGCGGTCACGCTCAGCGCCAGCACGATGACCGAGATCACGCCGGGGCGCGGCGCGATCCACCGGGCCAGTGCGAAGGCCGCGCCCCAGAACAGCGACAGCCCCGCCGCCAACCCGCCAATCACGAAGGGGATCATCCAGCCGTGCCGCGCGATATCGACCAGAAACGCCTCCGCGATCCAGTACAGACCGAAGATCAGCATTCCGAATCCCGCCGTCCAGCCGGTGAAGGCGGCTTGCTTGAAACCCGGTCTTGCCCACCACATCCAGACGATGACGGGAATGCCGAACAACAGAGCGGGCCAGAACCCCCATGGCTGTTGCGACAGGGTCAGCGACGCCCCCGCAAGCAGCGTGACGAGGAAGCGGCCCCAACGGCGCAACCCGGCAAGGGCCCGGTAGGCCTGCGGGATGCTGGCGATGTCGGAGTTCATTCGGCGGCTGCCCTCTGATCGGGGTCGGCGATGCGCACCCGCAGACGCTTGATCCGGCGGGGATCGGCATCCACAACTTCGAATTCATGGCCGTCGGGGTGAAAGATCACCTCGGAGCGTTCGGGGATGCGCCCCAGCAGCATGAAGACCAGACCGCCCAAGGTATCGACCTCCTCGTCCAGCTTGTCCGACAGCAGATCGACGCCCGCGACCTGTTCGAAATCGCTCAGTTCGGCGCGCGCGTTGGCGATGTAGATGCCGGGGCTTTCCTCACGCCACATGCTGGCTTCCTCGGTGTCGTGCTCATCCTCGATGTCGCCGACGATCTCCTCCAGCAGGTCTTCGATGGTGACGAGACCATCGACCCCGCCATATTCGTCGATCACCAGAGCGATGTGAATCCGGGTGTTCTGCATCCGTTGCAGCAGCGCGCCCAGTGGCATCGAGGGCGGAACGAACAGGATGCGCCGGATCAGCGGCGCGATATCTGCCTGATCGGTGTCTGCGCCGAAGCCGTAGCGCAGGGTCAGATCCTTGAGGTGCAGGAACCCCTGCGGATCGTCCAGCGTATCGTCATAGACGGGAAGGCGGGTGTAGCCGCTGTCGCGGTAGATCTGCATGATCTCATCCAGCGTCGCCGTCTTGGATATGGCCACGATATCGGCGCGGGGGACTGCGACGTCCTGCACGCGCATGTCGCGCATCTTGCCCAGATTGACCAGCATCTCACGCGCGCCGGCTTCGGATACACGCTCCATCGCGCTCTGCGAAGAGTCTTCGGCCTCGTCGGCATGGCCGCCGCCCAGAAAGCGGCTTATGATGCCTGCCCATGACAGCGATTGCTGCCGTTCGGTCGCCTCGTCCTGTTGCGCGCCACGCGCCGCGCCAGAAGGGCCTTCGGAACTGTCGTTCATCGTCTCCGCAATTCGGTTATCAATTCGGTTGGACAGGCCGGGTGCCTGCTGCGTCTAATATGGGTCCGCTATGCCTATAGAGGCAAGGGCGTGTGTTTCGATACTTTCCATGAGGTTGGCATCCGCATCCTTTTCATGATCGTATCCCAGCAGATGGAGCGTCGCATGCAGAATTAAATGGGTCAGGTGATCCTCGACCGATTTGCCCTGCTCGCGCGCCTCTCTCACGCAGGTCTCGTAGGCCAGCGCGATATCGCCCAATGCGTCGTCGAAGCCATCCGGGGCGGGGGGTGATGCCGGGATGTCACCGGGGGACAGCGGGGCAAGGTCGAAGGCGGGCCAGCTGAGCACATTGGTCGGTGCAGGCTTGCCGCGAAACTCCGCATTCAGGGCGGCGATTTGCGCGTCGTCGCAGGCCATCAGGACGATCTCGTACCCCTCCGGCGCCTTCACCGCATTGAGCGCGGCACGGGTGGCGGCATCCGCGATCCGGGTGAGGGGGAGCTGTTCCCAGCGGTCATCCTCGATAACGATGTCGAGTGTGGTCATCGGGGCGTCAACGCCGGTTCGGAGTGTCGGCCCCGCCTCTGCCTTCAGTCCGGCGCAGACTGCGCCAGATCAGCGCGGCGATGCCCAGCAGCACAGCACAGCCGATCACCAGAAACAGCGCCCTGATCGCCATGCCGATCGCGAACAGCACCAGGGCCGCTGCGATCAGTATCCAGACGAAAGTCTTGTTCATGAGGGCACCCTCACGTTGCGGGATCGGAATCGTAAGCCTCGATGATCCGCTGCACCAGCTTGTGGCGCACGACATCGGCGGCGGTAAATCGGGTGAAGCCGATGCCCTTCACGCCGCGCAGCACCCGCTCTGCCTCGACCAGACCGGATGTGGTGCCGCGCGGCAGGTCGATCTGGCTCATATCGCCGTTGATCGCCATGCGGGAGTTCTCACCCAGACGGGTCAGGAACATTTTCATCTGCATGGTGGTGGCATTCTGCGCCTCGTCCAGAATGACGAAGGCGTTGGACAGGGTGCGACCGCGCATGAAGGCGAGGGGTGCGATCTCGATTCGTTTGTCCTCGATCAGCTTCTGAACCTGCTTGCCGGGCATGAAATCGTTCAGCGCATCGTAGAGCGGCTGCATGTAGGGATCGACCTTCTCCTTCATGTCGCCGGGCAGAAAGCCGAGGCGTTCGCCAGCCTCGACCGCAGGGCGCGACAGGATGATCCGGTCCACGTCACCATCCAGGAAGTATTGCATCGCGGCGGCCACGGCGAGGTAGGTCTTGCCCGTACCGGCGGGGCCAAGGCCGAACACGAGTTCATGCTGCATCAGTTGCTGGACATAGGCCTTTTGCGTCTGGGTGCGGGGTTCGACGACCTTCTTGCGGGTGCGCAGTTCGACCCTGTCACCCTGCCCGGGGAACATCTCCACCTGATCGCCGGGCTGAATTTCGGTGCCCACGCCGGAGCGGCCCAGACGAATGGCGGCATCGACATCGCCCGATTCGACCTGCTTGCCCTGTTCCAGACGTTCATAGAGCGTGGACAGGGTTTCGGCTGTACGGATGACATCGGGTTCATCCCCCGATACGGAAAACTCATTGCCGCGATGGCTGATGGCGACGCCCAGCAACTGTTCGATCTTGGCCAGATTGACACCATGCGGGCCGATCAACTCGATCAGCAGGAGGTTGTCGGGAAAGCTGACGATCTGCTCCAGCGGGGCACGATCTGCGGTGGGCGGTGTGGTCACGATCTCAGACGCCAAGGGAACCCTTCCCGATGGAAATTGCGATACATCGAAGGTGGCGCGGCACGACACGCTGACAAGGGCGGATGTGTCGCGGACCTGTCACGCCGAAATCAGTTCTTGCGCAAGCGGATCACGACATCGACCTTGGCGATCTCCGTCCCCTCGGGCGGAGCGGGCAGGCGGTCGAAGGCCACGGAATCGGTGGGCGCGTCGGTGATCGCGCCGTCTTCCTCCCAGTAATAATGGGGGTGATCGTCGATTCGCGTGTCGAAATAGGATCGGGTGCCGTCCAGCGTGATCTCGGTCATCAGGCCGGCCTCGCAAAATGCGCGCAGCGTGTTGTAGACCGTCGCAAGCGATACCGAAACATCCGCGCGCGAGGCCGCGTGGTGCAACCCCTCCGCCGTGACGTGGCGGTCCTGACCGTCACCGACCAGCAATTCCGCGAGGCTCAACCTTTGCCGCGTCGGACGCAAATCCGCCTGTGCCAGCCATTGGCGTGCACGGCGGGAGGATAGCGGCTGAGCGGTCGTCTGTGTCATGCGCGTGTCTTCGCTGTTGGTTTCATGTACATACTATATGTGTTTCATGGCGTTTTACCAGTATGCGCACGTAAACCGTAATTTGTATCTCACCTACGGCCCGTATCGCGGCGCCATACCTTTGCTGCCAGATCGACGGCAGGTGGTTCGAGTTGTGCGCGGACTTCTCAGCCTCGGCAGTTTTCCTGGATAAATCAGTCCCACGTGGCCGACCGGCTGTCCTATAGCGGGAACTGGTGGCGGGAACTGGCTATATGACGCCGAACGCTGCCTCGCGGGGCGTATTCGCTGATTGCAGGGCGAACCCGCACAATGGTAGGGATGTGTGAGGAAACATTACCAGACTGTAGTAAAAAGAGAGCCGCAATATGACGGAACGTCCGACCAGCTTCGATTACGATGGGCTGATGCAATGCGCCCGGGGCGAAATGTTCGGCCCCGGCAACCCGCAATTGCCCGCTCCGCCGATGTTGATGATGGACCGCGTGACCGAGATCAGCGCCGATGGCGGTGAGCATGGCAAGGGTCACGTGGTGGCCGAATTCGACATCAACCCCGATCTTTGGTTCTTTGCCTGCCACTTCATCGGCGATCCGGTGATGCCGGGCTGCCTGGGGCTGGACGCGCTGTGGCAACTGACCGGGTTCAACCTGGGCTGGCGCGGCATGCAGGGTCGGGGCCGTGCGCTGGGCGTGGGTGAGGTCAAGTTCACCGGCATGGTGACGCCCAGGACCGAGCTGGTCACCTATCACGTCGATTTCACCCGCGTCATCGACCGCAAGTTGAAGCTGGGCATGGCCAACGGTGTCATGAAGGCGGACGGCGAGACGATCTATACGACCACGGACATGAAGGTCGGTCTGTTCTCGGACGACTGAGCCGCAGCAGGTCCAAAGCATTCAAGGGAGAGCGCTATGCGCCGTGTCGTCATTACCGGTCTGGGAATCGTATCCTCGATCGGCAATTCCACCGAAGAAGTCGCAGCCAGTCTGAAGGCCGGCCGCTCCGGCATCGCAGCCGACGCCGAAATGGCCGAACGCGGGTTTCGCAGTCAGATCAGCGGCGCGCCCCGGATCGATGTGGCGGAGCATATCGAGAAGCGCGCCTTGCGCTTCATGGGACCGGGGGCGGCCTATGCCCATATCGCCATGCAACAGGCCATCGCGGATGCGGGGTTGGAGGAGAGCGACATCTCGAACCCGCGCACCGGGGTGATTGCGGGGTCCGGCGGGCCGTCCACCTCGAACCTGTTCGCGGCGCATCAGATCGTGCTTGAGAAAGGCTCCCCCAAGCGGATCGGGCCGTTGATGGTACCGCGGGGCATGTCCTCGACTGTCAGCGCGAACCTTTCCACGGCGTTCAAGATCAAGGGGGTCAACTATTCGATCACCTCGGCCTGTAGCACTTCGCTGCACTGCATCGGATCGGCGGCGGAGCAGATCCAGTTCGGCAAGCAGGACGTGATGTTCGCAGGCGGGGGTGAGGAGCTGGATTGGACGCTGTCCTGCCTGTTCGACGCGATGGGCGCGATGTCCTCGAAATACAACGATATGCCGGAGAAAGCCTCGCGCGCGTTCGACGCGAACCGCGACGGATTCGTCATCGCGGGCGGTGGCGGAATGCTGGTGTTGGAGGAGTTGGAGCACGCAAAGGCGCGCGGCGCTAAAATCTACGCCGAGGTCACCGGATATGGCGCGACATCGGACGGGGCGGACATGGTCGCGCCCAGCGGTGAGGGCGGTGAGCGGGCGATGCGTCTGGCACTGGACACGATCGGTGATCGGTCAGTCAGCTACATCAACGCCCACGGCACCTCGACCCCGGTCGGTGATGTCGGGGAAATCGAAGCCGTGCGCCGGGTCTTTGGCGAAGGCTCGACCCCGCCGGTCAGCTCCACCAAGTCGATGACGGGCCACAGCCAGGGCGCCACCGGCGCGCAGGAGGCGATCTTTTGCCTGCTGATGCTGCGCGACGATTTCATCGCGCCCTCGATCAACGTCGAAACGCTGGACCCCGCGCTGAAGCCCGAGGAAATCGCCACGTCGCTGGTCGAGGATGCCGGGCTGGACACGGTGATGACCAACTCGTTCGGGTTCGGCGGCACCAATGGCTCGATGTTGCTCAGCAAGTGGCGCGGTTGATGCGCCCACCAAACCTTTGGTGACGGCCCGTCCGGGCCAAAAAAACCGGGCCGGGCCTGTCTGAAGGCCCGATCCCGAACGATCTGAAAAACAAGCGAACAAGAGGCCCCCATGACCGAACTGATGCAAGGAAAACGCGGCCTCGTCATGGGTGTCGCGAACGACAAGAGCATCGCCTGGGGGATCGCGAAGACCCTCGCCGCGCATGGGGCGCAGATGGCCTTTACCTATCAGGGCGACGCGTTCGGCAAGCGGGTGCAGCCCCTGGCCGAGAGCCTCGGCTCCTCGATGGTCGTGGATTGCGACGTGACGGACGAGGCGTCGATGGACGCGGCCTTTGCGCGCATCGCGGATGAATGGGGCGAACTGGATTTCGTGGTGCACGCCATCGCCTATTCCAACAAGGACGAACTGACCGGCCGTTTCATCAAGACCAGCCGGGCGAACTTCCTCAACTCGCTCGACATCTCATGCTATTCGCTGATCGACGTGTCGCGGCGCGCGGCCCCCCTGATGAAGCCGGGCGGTTCGATCCTGACGATGAGCTATCTGGGCGCGCAGCGGGTCACGCCGAACTACAACGTGATGGGCGTGGCCAAGGCGGCGCTGGAATCCACCGTGCGCTATCTGGCGAACGATCTGGGCGCGGACGGGATTCGCGTGAACGCGCTGTCGCCCGGACCGATGCGCACATTGGCCGGTGCCGCGATCGGCGGCGCGCGCAAGGTCTACAAGCAAGCGGAGGCCAACAGCCCCCTGCGCGCCAACGCGACGCTGGATCATGTGGGCGGTGCGGCGCTCTATATGCTCAGCGATCTGGGCGGCTCCACGACCGGGGAGTGTCTGTTCGTCGATGGTGGTTTCAACATCACCGGAATGCCGCAGGTCGAAAACCTCTAGGCTTCGCTGCCCGAACATTCGCGCGACGCGGCTATTATGCTGGGTCCTGCGTCTGTGGGGTGGGGGAGGCGTGCGCAGGATCGGGGCAGTTTCGAGTGTGGCGGTCACAATGCAGCCCTTGCGCCGGTGAAAGGCATTCCGCACTCTTGCGCCGAAGGAGATGCCCATGCCTATCACAACCTGCATTTTCGACGCCTATGGAACGCTGTTCGATGTCACCTCCGCCGCGCGCGCCGCAGCGGAGGAACCCTGGCCGGAACAGTTCGCGGCCCACTGGCAGAAGGTCGCCGCCGAGTGGCGGACCAAGCAGCTGGAATACACCTGGCTGCGGGCCGCAGCCGGTCAGCACAGTGATTTCTGGCAGGTCACGGAGGACGGGCTGGATTGGGCGCTGGAGGCCATGTCCCTCTCGGTTCCCGGCCTGCGCGAACGTTTGTTGCAGCTATACTGGGAACTGGACGCCTTTCCCGAGGTGCCCGAAATGCTGTCCGCCCTGAAATCGGCCGGTCTGTCCACCGCGATCCTGTCGAACGGATCGCCCGCAATGCTGGAAGGGGCCGTGTCCTCCGCCGGGATTTCCCATATGCTCGACGAAGTGTTGAGCGTCGAACAGGTCGGGGTCTTCAAGCCGCATCCCAGCGTCTACGATCTGGTCGGGGAGCGGTTCGGCTGCGCGCGCGGCGATGTGCTGTTCGTCTCCTCGAACGGATGGGACGTGTGCGCAGCCGCTGGCTACGGATTTCGCACGGCATGGGTCAACCGGGCGGGGGCGCCTGTCGATCGTTTGTGGGGGCAACCGGATGTGATGCTCGACGATCTGACGCAGATACCTCAAGTGGCGAACGAGCAGGTGGCGCAATGAAGCATTTTTCCGCCAGCGATGGTTTGCAGATTGCCTATGATGACAGGGGTGAGGGCACGCCGGTGCTGTGCCTGCCCGGCCTGACCCGTGACATGCGCGACTTCGAGCCGCTGCTGGCGGCGCGTGGGCAGACCGCGCGGATCATTCGCATGGATCTGCGCGGCCGGGGCGAATCCGACTGGGACCCCAATCCGTTGCAGGGCTATACCGTCCCGGTCGAGGCGCGTGACGTTCTGGAATTGCTGGATCATCTTGGCATTTCGCGCGCGGTCATCGTCGGTACGTCGCGCGGTGGCATCATCGCCATGTACCTCGCCGCTGTTGCGAAACAGAGGCTGGCGGGCGTGCTGCTCAACGATATCGGACCGACGATCGAGCAGGCGGGACTGGACGCGATCATGACCTATCTGGGCAAACGCCCCGCCGCCAAGACCTACGAGCAGGCGGCGCAGGGACTGGCCCGGTTTTATGCGCGCGCGTTTCCGGGCGTCGATGCGGCGCAATGGCAGGTCTGGGCACGCCGGTGGTACGATCAGGATGCCGATGCTCTGCAACTGCGTTACGATCCGGCCCTGCGAGACGCGTCCGAGGCTGGCGGCCCCGCGCCCGATCTGTGGCCGCTATTTGCGGAGCTTGGTCAGGTGCCGCTGGCCGCTCTGCGGGGCGAGAACTCGGATTTGCTAAGCGAACGGACCTTCGGTGCGATGAAGGCCATGCACGCCAGCATGATCACGGCGACCGTTCCCGACCGTGGCCACGTTCCCTTTCTGGATGAGGAGGAAAGCCTCGCCACGTTCGACAGGTTGATGGAGGAGATACGATGAGCAATCTCGCACGCATCCGTCAGGCCGCCGGTGTCCTCGACGGGGTTGCCCGGCGCACCCCGCTCCTCAGCTCACCCTTTCTGGACGATATCGCCGGACGCCGTGTGTTGGTAAAGGCCGAATGCCTGCAACATACCGGATCGTTCAAGTTGCGCGGCGCGTGGTTCGCGATCTCGCAACTGCCCGAGGCCGACCGGGCACGGGGCGTGATCGCCTTCTCCTCGGGCAATCATGCGCAGGGCGTGGCCTACGCGGCGCGGGAGGCGGGAATTCCGGCGGTCATCATCATGCCGCAGGACGCCCCGGCGCTGAAGATTGCAAACACCCGTGCCCTGGGGGCCGAGGTGGTTCTGTACGATCGCGCGACCGAGGATCGGGACGCAATCGGCGCGGAGCTGTCCATGACCCGTGGTCTGAGCCTGATCAAACCCTTCGACAACGCGGATGTCATTGCGGGGCAGGGAACTGTCGGGTTGGAGATCGCGCAGGACGCAACGGCGCTGGGCATCGAGCAGGCGGACGTGCTGGTGTGCTGCGGCGGGGGCGGTCTGACCAGCGGCGTTGCGTTGGGGTTGAGCCAGACTCGCCTGCGTGCCCGCACGGTGGAGCCTGAGGGCTTCGACGACGTGGCGCGGTCTTTGCGCGAGGGGCAAATCGTCCACAATGTGGCGCTGACCGGCTCGATCTGCGACGCGATCATCACGCCCGCACCGGGGCAGATTACCTTTCCGATCATGGCGCAGCGGTGCGGACCCGGCCTTACAGTGACCGACGATCAGGCGCTGCGGGCCGTGGCGCTGGCGTTTCAACGGCTCAAGATCGTGGTGGAGCCGGGGGGTGCGGTCAGCCTGGCCGCCGCTCTGTTCCACCCGGATCTGGTCGAGGGCGACACTGTGATCTGCGTGGCAACCGGCGGCAATGTCGATGCGGCGATGTTTACACGCGCCCTGACAACACTGGAGCGGTAGGATGCGGCAGACAGACGTGATCGTGATCGGCGCGGGCATCGCCGGACTGTCGGCAGCCGCCGCCATCGCACCGAATCGCAAGGTCGTGGTGCTGGAGCGGGAAGCCCACCCCGGAATGCACGCCACCGGCCGATCCGCCGCGCTGTTCTTCGAAAATTACGGTAATGCGGCAGTGCGCAGCCTGAACCGGGCCAGCCGTGCGGCGCTGACCCCCTACCTGACACAGCGCGGCGTCCTGATCGTCGCTGCCGAGGGGGAGGATATTGAAGTGCATCTGGCTGGCTCCAGCGGAATGCACGAAATCTCGGTGGCGGCAGCGTGTGAGATGTTCCCCATCCTGCGCCCGGACCACGTGCGGCGCGCGGCGTTCGAGGCGGATGCCAGCGATATCGACGTGGACAGATTAATGGGCGACCTGCGCACCACACTGCGCGCCCACGGGGGTGAGATCGTGACGCGGGCCGAGGTGACCGCTCTGTCGCCCGGTTGGCAGGTGCAGACGACCGCAGGTGCGTTCGGCGCGCAGATTGTAGTGAACGCCGCAGGCGCATGGGCCGATCAGGTCGCCGTGCTGGCCGGTGTCGCACCGTTGGTGTTGCGGGCCTGTCGCCGCAGCGCCGCAATTCTGCCCGCGCCGGACGGGCATGACGTGTCAGGCTGGCCGATGCTGCTGTCGGCCAGTGAGGGGTTTTATGCCAAGCCCGAGGCGGGACGCCTGATGGTTTCCCCCGCAGATGAGGACGAGGTCGGCCCGATGGACGCTTGGCCCGATGACATGGTGCTGGCCGAGGGGTTGGACCGTTACGCGCAGGCCGTCACCACCCCGATCACGCGGGTGGAGCGGTCATGGGCGGGGTTGCGCACCTTCGCGCCCGACCGCACGCCGGTATGCAGATGGGGCGCGGAGGGCTTCCTGTGGCTGGCCGGGCAAGGCGGCTACGGCGTGCAGACCTCTCCCGCGATGGCGGCGAAGGCTGCCGGGCTGATTGCGCAGGGTTAGAGCGCCGCCGGGGACCGCTGCTCGAAATTGTTGCATGTCTGGCGGTTGGCGGCCTGCTCGATCGCTTCGTACTCGCCCTTCAATCGGGCGATTTCAGGCTCCATGTCGTCGCCCTGAATGAAAAAGGCGGCAGGCCAGAACAGCACGATGGCAACGCCTGTCGCGACCGCATCATCGCTGGCGCGAGAGTCCTGAGCCGCTGTCATCTGGTTCAGGCGACTGGCGATCCGGTTGTTTTCCTGCGCCAGTTGGCTGCACGAATACGACTGGTACTGCATCGGAGAGACATAGCTCGCCACGATTTCTTCGGATTTGCTGGCGCAGCCTGAAAGAATGGCCACCAGCGAAGCGGAGGCGAGGAAAATATTGGGACGCAAGGGGACTCTCCAGTTGGTAGGACAATCCCCTTGTCGCTTAAACTGTCTTAACCTTCCGTGTATATCCGCACATTTGCCCCGCATATACGTTACAACATGCTGGGCACGACCAGATCCGGCGGGCGATGGCCGTCAGCGAAGGTCTTGATATTGATCAGAACCTTCTCACCCATCTCCAACCGGCCCTCGATCGTAGCGGATCCCATATGGGGCAGCAGCAGCACGTTCGGCAGGTCGCGCAGGCGCGGATTGACGCTGGCGCCATGCTCGAACACGTCCAGCGCCGCGCCCGCCAGTTCCCCGTTGCGCAGGGCGCGGGTCAGGGCGTTCTCATCAATCACCTCACCCCGGCTGGTGTTCACGACGAAAGCCGTCGGTTTCATCAGCTTCAGCCGCCGCGCGTTCAGCAGGTGGAATGTGGCGGGCGTGTGGGGAGCGTTGACGCTGAGGATATCGACCCGCGCCAGCATCTGATCCAGGCTGTCCCACCAGCGCGCGCCGATCTCCTCCTCGGTTTCGGGGCGCAGGCGGCGGCGGTTGTGATAGTGGACGGACATGCCGAAGGCCTGCGCCCGCTTGGCCACCGCCTGACCGATGCGCCCCATTCCCAGAATGCCCAGCCGCTTGCCACCCAGACGGTTGCCCATCAGGGCCATCGGGCTCCACCCCTCCCAATCGCCGGATTGCATCAGGGCGACGCCTTCCTTCAGGCGGCGCGACACGCCCAGAATCAGCGCCATGGTCATGTCGGCGGTATCGTCCGTCAGCACGCCTGGCGTGTTGCTGACCGCGATGCCGCGCGTGCGGGCGGTTTCCACGTCGATATGATCTACACCGGCACCGTAATTGGCGATCAGCTTCAACCTCTCCCCCGCGCCGGACAGCAGGCCCGCGTCGATCCTGTCGCCCAAAGTAGGCACCAGAACGTCAGCCGAGGCCATGCGCTGCGCCAGTTCCTCGCGCGGCAGGGGGGCGTCGCTGTCACACAGGGTCACATCGAACAGTTCCGCCAGCCGGGTTTCCACCGGTTCTGGCAGACGGCGCGTGACGGCGACCTTGAGCTTTTGCGCTGGCATGGTTGTTCCCTTTCGGCGTGATTTCCGCTTTCGTGCAGCTTATGGTCCGCTGGCCCCGAACTGAACCGGAAATCCACCAAGATGCGCCTGACCCGACGTGCTTTTTGCCTGACCTCCGCATGTTTCGCGTTGCCAGTGGCCGCGCAGACGCGCGGACCGGTGACGGGACTGCCGCTGCCGCGCTTCGTCAGCCTCAAGACCAGCCAGGCGAATGTCCGCCGCGGACCGGGCGTGGCCTACCGCATCGATTGGCGGTTTGTGCGACGGGGAATGCCGCTACAGGTCATTGCGGAGTACGAAAACTGGCGAAATGTGCGTGATCGCGATGGTTTGGGCGGCTGGATTCACTTCGCGCTGCTGTCAGGCGTGCGCACTGTGATTGTGGAGGGGCAGAACGCGGACATGCGCCGCGAACCCCATTCCGAGGCCCCCCTGGCCGCGATTGCGGAGGCAGGGGTCATCGCGCGCCTGCACGAATGCGCCGATGGCTGGTGCAGGATCGAAAGCTCTGGGCATGAGGGCTGGGTAGGCGAATCGGCGATCTGGGGCATGGACCGCGACCTGACGAACTGATTCTGCACCGCCCGAGTATCTCTCCCCGAATATTCCCGCTGAATGCGGTCTTGCGTATCTGAGCGTTCAGATCGCGCGGGCCGACAGCGAGTTGGTGTTGGAGCCGATGATCTCGACCTCCACCAACTTGCCACGCACCTGTTCTGGCGCATCGAGATGAGCGGCGTGCAGCCACGGGGTCTTGCCGATCATCTGACCGGGTTCGCGGCCGACCTTCTCAACCAGCACCGACATGCGCTTGCCGACCTGCGCGTTCTGGAAGCTGCGCTGGTGATCGGTGATCACCGCCTGCAATCGGGCGAGGCGGTCCGAGGCGACGTCATCCCCCACAAAATCGCGGCCTGCGGCGGGTGTGCCGGGGCGGGGCGAATACTTGAACGAGAACGCCGAGCCGTAACGCACCTGTTCGCAAAGCGTGATCGTGTCTGCGAAATCCTCCTCCGTCTCACCCGGAAAGCCGACGATGAAATCGCCGGACATCGCGATGTCGGGGCGTGCGTCACGAATGCGTTCGATCAGGCGCAGGTATTCCTCTGCGGTGTGGCGGCGGTTCATGCCGGCCAGAATCCTGTCGCTGCCCGATTGGACTGGCAGGTGCAGGTAGGGCATCAGCTTGTCGATCTCACCATGCGCGGCGATCAGGTCGTCGGTCATGTCGTTGGGATGCGAGGTGGTGTAGCGGATGCGCTGCAACCCGTCGATCTTCGCCAGTTCGCGCACCAGCCTTGCGAGGGTCCAGTCGCCGCCGCCCAGATCGGCGGGGCCTGCACCGTGATAGCCGTTGACGTTCTGGCCCAGCAGGGTCAGCTCGGCCACGCCACGCTCAACCAGATCGCGCGCCTCGGCCAGCAGACGGGCGGCGGGGCGGCTGACCTCGGCACCGCGGGTATAGGGGACGACGCAAAAGGCGCAGAACTTGTCGCAGCCCTCCTGCACGGTCAGGAACGCGGTCGGCGCGCGGCTGGCCTTGGGTCCGCGCGGGGCGGGCAGGTGGTCGAACTTGTCTTCCTCGGGGAAGTCGGTGTCGAGCGCGGTTTGCCCGGCGCGGACCTTCGCCTCCATCGCGGGCAGGCGGTGATAGGCCTGCGGACCGACGACCAGATCGACCATGGGCTGACGGCGGATGATCTCCTCCCCCTCGGCTTGCGCGACGCATCCGGCGACGCCGATTTTCAGGTCGGGCTTCGCATCCTTGAGCGGGCGCAGCCGGCCCAGTTCGGAATAGACCTTCTCGGCTGCCTTCTCACGAATGTGGCAGGTGTTGAGCAGGATCATGTCCGCCTCGGACGCGTCCTGTGTCTGCTCATAGCCGGACGCCCCCAGCGCACCGACCATCCGCTCACTGTCATAGACGTTCATCTGACAGCCATAGGTCTTGACGAAAAGCTTCTTGGGCGCGGACATTACACGGACCTCAAAATGGAAAACGGCGCAACCTCGTCCCGGAGGTCACGCCGTCGTTTAGCCAGTTGCGGACCTCCCCGCAACCGCATCACTTTTTTGGTTTGCGGCCCAGCCCGATCTTCTTGGCCAGTTCCTGACGTTTCTGCGCGTAGGCCGGTGCAACCATCGGATAGTCGGACGGCAGACCCCATTTCGCGCGGTAATCATCCGGCGTCATGTCGAATGCAGTGGCAAGGTGACGTTTGAGCATCTTGAGCTTGCGTCCGTCCTCCAGGCAGATGATGTAGTCGTTGGTGACCGATTTCTTGATCGGTACTGCCGGGATCAGCTCGACTTCTTCCTCGACCGTTCCCTCTGCCAGATCGTGCAGTTTGCCGAAGACGGATTCGATGAAGCCGGGCAGTTCGCTCATCGCGACAGGATTGTTCGCGACATGCGAAGAAACGATTTCGGACGTAAGCGCCAGAATCTCGGTCTTGTCTATCTGTGAAAATTCGGACATTTGAAAAGTCCTTTCGATTTGATGTTAGCCCCCCGGCATAGACCCTTGGTCATGCCGAGCCCGCATAGCGGTATTGGGTACTTACACTTAAAACCTTCGGCTGCAACATCGTAACGCTTAATAAAGGGCTCTTTGTTTATTCGCCGTAACGTTTATTGCTACTGTGATCCAAAATCGGCGGTTACAAATTTGTTATCTACCGGGATTTGCGCAGGATCACGGATGCGATAGTGAGACACCCATGAATTTTGCAAGCATCGATCAGTACCTGTCGGAAACCGATTCCAGAATTCCGCCGGGCGCGGTCGCGGTCCTGTTCGTCGAAGATCTTGCCGAAGTGTCCGCAACCGTCGCACACCATGTTCGCATCGGGTTTTCACATATACTGCTGATTGGTCGACTGTCGGTCGATATCAGAGTGCCGGAGGGGGCGTCGATCACCCGGATCGGAGAACCTGTCCGTTCACGTGGGGATGCGGTTGCCATTCTCAACACGTTGATCGACCGTTTCAACGGTCGGTGGCTGTATTGGGGGTTCAACGCCGAGTTTCTGTTCTACCCCTATATGGAAAGCCGGACGATAACCGATCTGACGACATTCATGGTCGAGGAGCGGCGCGATCACGTCTTCGGCTACGTCCTTGATCTGTATGCCTCCGATCTGGACGCGGCGGGGGACGGCGTTTCGCGCAAGACCGCGCATTTCGACGGGTCGGGATATTACGGATTTCAACGGTATGCCGAAGGGCACGCACTGGACCGGCAGTTCGATATCTTCGGCGGTCTGACATGGCGTTACGAGGAATTCGTGCCATGGGACCGGCGGCGGATCGACCGCATCCCTCTGTTTCGCGCGGTGGAGGGGTTGCGTATGAACGACGATCTGACCCTGAACGTGCCTGAGATGAACACCCTGTCCTGCCCTTGGCACCACAACGTCACCACCGCCGTCGCGTCGTTCCGCGTGGCCAAGAGCCTGAAGCGCAATCCCGGCTCGATGTTCGAGATCGAGAGCTTTGTCTGGCGCGGTTCGACCCGGTTCGAATGGACATCGGAGCAGTTGCTGGAACTGGGGATTATTGAGCCGGGGCAGTGGTTCTAGGGGCGGGCGTCACGCCTTCGCGCCGCGCCACCCATATTGCGAGCACCGCCGCCAGCACCGCACCCGTGGCCGCCCCTGCCAGCAGTGCCCACCAGATCCCCGTGACGCCGAAATCGTAGACCTGCGTGAACAGGACGCAGAAAACGAACAGCCCCAGACCCATACGCCACAAACCGACGATCAGCGGGAATTGCGGCTTTTTCAGCCCTTGCAGAAAATTCTGCGCGACAAAGATCACAACAAAGAACGGCAGCGCGCCCGACAGGATACGCAGATATGTGACGGCATGGTCCACGACGGCAGTATCGTCGTTGAACAGCGTGACCAACGGTCGGCCCGCGGTCCAGATGACGATCGCGCCAACCGCCATGAAGCCAAGGCTGGTCACGGCGATGATCCGAACGGTGCGGCGAACCCGTTCCGGTTGCTGCGCGCCCATGTTCTGTGCCGTCAGCGGCAGCAGCGCGGTTGTCAGACCGATAATGGGCAACAGCAAAAGTTGCTGCAACCGAAAGCCGACGCCATAGGCCGCCACCGCGTCCTGACCGTAGTCGCGCAGGAAGAATTGACAGATGATACCGCCCAGAACAGTGACATAGATCGTCGAGCAGACCGGTACGATCTGTTTTATCAACGTCACCTGTTGCGCGGCCCGGGGGATCAGATCGCGCCAGTCCAGATCGGATAGAATCCTCGATTCGAACGCGCGCCAACCGATGAACACCATGACCCCGGTTTGCGAACAGACAGTCGCCAGCGCGATACCGTTCAGGCCGAAACCGTCCCACAGGCCGGGAATGCCCCAGATGAACAGGGGATTGAGACCTAGATTGGCAAGGGTCGCCGCAAATTGCGCCCGCTCCTGCGTGACGGTATCGCCCTGTGCAGTCAGGGTGCCGGTCAGCGCGTTTGTGATGATGAAGCCCGGCGCGGACAGCAGCATCAGGCGCGAATAGGTGGCGGCATCCTGCGCGTAGCCCTGATCCCCCGCGATGGCAATTATCAGCGCGGGCAATCCCCAATACCCCGCCAGCATCGCCACGATGGTTGCCACGACCGCAGCGCCGATCCCCTGACCTGCAGCGCGCGCGGCGCCGTTCCCGTCACCCGCACCGATCGCGTTGCCCACGAAGGCGGAGATCGCGACGCGAAATCCGATGCCGGTCGCGACGATCAGAAAGAACATCTGCGAGCCGAGCCCCAGCCCGGCCTGCGCCTGGGTGGAGATCATGCCCGCATAATACGTGTCGATCACATTGTAGAATGTGATGAACATCAACGAGAGTGCCGCCGGCACCGCGACAGCCCTGAGGTGGCCCAGGATGGACCCCTCGGTCAGATCGCGCTCGCGTCCGCTCATCCCGCGGTCAGGCCTCGTCCTTGCATCAATGCTTCGGGTCCGGGCATTCGGCCCCGGAACGCGGTGTACAATTCCTCGGGCGGGCGGGTGCCGCCGGCGGAATAGATATGTGTGGCCAGTTTTGCCGCCATTTCCGGATCGAAGACATCGCCCGTCTCACGGAATGCGGCGAAGGCATCGGCGTCCATCACCTCGGACCACATATAGCTGTAATACCCGGCGGAATAGCCATCGCCAGAGAAGATGTGCGCGAAATGCGGCGTGGCATGGCGCATCGGAATCGCGTCGGGCATGCCGATACGGGCCAGCGTTTCCGCCTGTGCCGCCATCGGATCGGCTGGCGGTTCGCCGGTGTGAAAGTCCAGATCGACCAGCGCGGAGGCGATATATTCCACCGTTGAGAAGCCCTGACCGAAGGTTTCCGCCGCCAGCAGCTTGTCCAGCAGATCCTGCGGGATCGGCTCCCCCGTGCGGTAGTGGCGCGCGTGCTGGCGCAGGATCTGAGGCTCGCTCAACCAATGTTCGTAAAGCTGGCTGGGCAATTCGACGAAATCACGTGCGACCGAGGTGCCCGAGACCATGGGATAGGTCGCCTCGCTCAACAGATGATGCAGGGCGTGGCCCATCTCGTGAAACAGGGTGCGCGCGTCGTCGAAGGTCAGCAGCGCGGGGTTGCCCTTGGCGAAGTTGCATACATTGGTCACGATCGGGCGCACCGGGCCTGCCTGATGGCGCAGGCGCGAACACCACGCGCCGGACCGTTTGCCGGGCCGCGCGAAATAATCGCCGATGAACACGCCGACATGGGCGTCACCGCGCAGAACCTCCCACGCCATGGCGTCGGGATGGGGCAGGGGGATGTCGAGCTTGCGAAAGCTCAGCCCGAACAGACGCGCAGACACGTCGAACATCGCGTCGATCATTCCGTTCAGGGTGAAGTATGGTTTCAACGCCGCCGCATCGAAATCATGTTCTATATGACGCAGTTTTTCTGCGTAGAAGCGCCAGTCCCACCCGGCCAGATCGTGGTTCTGCCCGTCGGCGGCGATCAGGCTGCGCAGGCGGTCCGCATCGGCCATCGCCTTGGTCCGCGCCGGACCCCAGACACCCATCAACAGGTCGCGGACATTGTCCGGCGTCTTGGCCATCTCTCCATCCAACTTGTAGGATGCGAAATCGTCATAGCCCAGCAATTGTGCACGCTCGTGCCGCAGGGCGAGGATCTCGGCCGCGACGTCGCGGTTGTCCGTCGCGCCGCCATTCGCGCCACGTGCCGTCCAGGCCTTCCACGCGGTTTCGCGCAGGTCGCGGCGGGTCGAGCTTTCCAGGAACGGCACCACGACGGAGCGGGACAGGCTCAACGCCCAGCCGTCCTCCGTTTTCATCGTCTCACGCAGATCGTCGGGCAGGCCGGCCAGATCATCCTCACCCAGTGCCACGGACCAGTCGCGTTCGTCCGCCAGCAAGTTCTGCGAGAATGTCGTGCCCAGTTGCGCCAACCGCTGCATGATCTGGCTCAGCCGCTTGCGCCCCGGTTCATCGAGCGCGGCACCGGCGCGGACGAACATCCGGTGGTAAAGCTCCAGCACGCGGGCCTCCTCCGGTGCCAGATCGAAGCGGTCGCGCTGTTCCCACAGGGTATCGACACGGGCGAACAGGGCCTGATCCTGCAAGACATCGCTGTAGAACGCGGCGAGGCGCGGCGACAGATCGCGCGACATTTCCTCGATTGCGGCGTCGGACTGGGTTCCGGCGAGGTGGTAGAACACCGACGACACACGGTCGATCAGCGTTTCCCCGAACTCCATCCCCGCGATGGTGTTGGCGAAGGTCGGCTGGTCCGGGTTCGCCGCGATCCTGTCGGTATTCGCCTTCGCCTCAGCCAGGGCGGCATCGAAGGCCGGGGCGAAGTGCTGCATTTCGATTTCATCGAAAGGGGGCATCCCGAATGGCGTGTTCCATTGGGCGAGAAGCGGATTGTCAGTCATGAGGGGTAAGCCTTCGGTTGCGTTCTTGGCTATCTGTAGCGTTGCGGCATGCAGACAAGGCCCCTGTGGCAAACCTGTCAGGTCGGAATCGATCCCTTATCGGTCGTAGCGCCGCTTCGCCGCCGTGCCGTATCGGCTAGAAAGGATGGCAACGATAGTCAGCCAGGGGTCGGTCGGGATGAGAACGCACGCACGCGCAGTCGTCGTCGGAGGGGGGGCGGTCGGTGCCTCCATCGCCTATCACATGGCAAAGGCAGGCTGGACCGACACCCTGTTGCTGGAACGCGATGAGCTGACCGCCGGGTCCACCTGGCACGCGGCCGGCCTGCTGCCCTATTTCAACATGAGCTACGCGACGACGTGGATTCACGACTATTCCATCAAGTTCTACAAGACGTTGGAGGAAGAGACCGGCTTGAACGCAGGATTTTCCGTTGTCGGCAACCTGCGCATGGCCCAGTCGACGGCGCGGATGGACGAATACATGACCTACGCCACAACGGCGGAATCGGTCGGTGTGCCGTTCGAATGGCTGACCCCCGCCCAGATGAAGGACCGCTGGCCCCTGTTGCGCACCGAGGATTTGGAGGGCGCAATCTATCACCCCACCGATGGCTACATCAATCCTGCCGATGTGACGCAGGCCATGGCCAAGGGTGCGCGCCAGCGCGGCGTTGAAATCATGCGCCGCGTGCAGGTCGATGGCTTCACCCGGCGCGGCGACGAATGGATCGTGCATTGCCGCCGGATGCTCGACCGGGGTGGCAACCTGATCGGGGGGGAGGAAACCTTCGACATCACTTGCGAGCATGTCATCACCGCCACCGGCAACCACGCGCAGCGCACCGCCGCGATGATCGCGGCCTACATTCCCGCGATACCCGTGGAACATCAGTTCATCGTGACGGAAAAGGATCCCGCTCTGGTCGATTACCGCCGGACCCACGGCGAACACCCCGTGCTGCGCGATGCTGATGCGAAGTGGTACGTGCGTGAGGAGCGTGGCGGCTGGATCCTCGGCCCTTATGAGCGCAATGCGCCCGCCTGTTTCAAGTTCGGGGTTCCCGACAGCTTTCGCGCCGATCTGTTCCCCCTAGATCTGGGGCGGATCGAGCAGGAATACATGTCGATGATCCACCGGATCCCCTCGACGGAAAATTGCGGGCTGAAGGACGATTTCAACGGCCCGATCTGCTACACCCCCGACGGCAATCCACTGATCGGACCCGCGCCGGGGGTGGAGAACTTCTGGTTCGCCGAAGGGTTCTCGTTCGGGATCACGGCGGCGGGCGGGGCGGGGCACTACCTCAGCCAGCTCATCACCGAGGGGGAGGCCGAGATCGACATGTGGTCGCTCGACCCGCGCCGGTTCGGCGGCTGGGTCAACCGTGAATACGCGACGAAGAAGAACGAGGAAGCCTACGAACACGTCTATATCCTGCACCACCCGGATGAGGAACGCCCTGCCGCGCGCGGCTTGCGCACCGCCCCGTGTCATGACCGCATGGCCGCCGCCGGGGCGCAGTTCGGGCAGGTGAACGGCTGGGAGCGGCCGAATTACTTCGCGCCCGCCGGGTTCGACGATCACGCCGCGCGGTCCTTTCGCCGGGGGGGCTGGTGGCAATATGCCGAGGCCGAGGCGAAGGCCGTGCGCGAAACCGCCGGCCTGTTAGACGCCACCGCCTTTGCCAAGCACCGGATCACCGGACCGGGGGCGACGCGGTTTCTGGACTGGCTCACCTGCAACAAGCTGCCCCGGATCGGCCGGATCAACCTGACCTACGGTCTGACGGACAGGGGCACCATCCGCACCGAATTCACCATCGTGCGTGAGGGGGAGGACCAATATTACCTCGTCACCGCCGGGGCGGCGCAGGCCTATGATCACGACTATCTGGTCAAGGAGGCCGCGAGGAAACGCGACGAATTCGGCTGGATCGAGGTGCAGGATGTGACCACTCAATGGGGGGTCTTTGCCCTGGCAGGGCCGGCCAGCCGCGATATTCTCAAGGAAATCATCTCGGACGCGATCCCCGAAAATGTGTTGACGAACAAGGCGTTCCCGTGGCTGTCGGCGAAAAATATCGATCTGGGCATGTGCCCGGTCAAGGCGATCCGTGTGGCCTATACCGGGGAGCTGGGCTGGGAATTGCACCACCCGATCGAGATGCAGAACTACCTCTACGACCTGCTGATGCAGGCGGGCGAAAAACATGGGCTGAAGCTGTGCGGTGCACGCGCGCAAAACTGGCTGCGGCAGGAGAAAAGCTATCGCGCCTTCGGCTCCGACCTAGGCCGCGACGCCACCCCGTTGGAGGCCGGGCTGGATCGTTTCGTCGATATGGAGAAGGACTTTCGCGGCAAGCAGGCCATGCTCGACACCGGCATCCGCGCGAAATGCGTCACGGTGCTGATCGACGGGCCAAACGACGCGGACCCCTGGGGGCGTGAGGCGCTGCTGCATGATAGGGCGGTGATCGGGCGTCTGACCTCGGGCGGCTATTCCGTGGCCTTCGGCAAATCCATCGGAATCGGCTATGTCGATCCCGCGCTGGCTGCTGTCGGAACCAGGCTGAAGGTGCGGATGTTCAACGAGACTTGGGATGCGGAAGTCGTCGAGGATTCACCCTACGATCCGAGCAATGCCGCCATTCGGATGAACGGCTAGACCCCGCAGACCTTGCACGCCGGGTCGCGGGCGATCGTGATCCGGCGGCTGTCCGCATAGAGCGTATCGTAAAGCAGCAGCGATCCGGCCAGGGTTTGCCCCGCGCCCGTGATGTGCTTGATCGCCTCCATCGCCATCATGGAGCCGATGATGCCGCCAAGCGCCCCGACGATCCCGGCCTCTGCACAGCTGGGGGCGAGGCCATCCGCGGGCGCTTGTGGAAAGACGCAGGCATAGCACGGGGTTCCCGCAGCGGGATGATACAGGCTGACCTGCCCCTCCCACTGGGTCATCGCGGCGGAAATCAGCGGCTTGCCCGCCGCGACGCACAGAGCGTTGACCAGATAGCGTGTTTGATAATTGTCGGAGCCGTCGAGGATCAGGTCGTAGCCGTTGATAAGGTCGGGGCCATCAATCATGTCGGGTCCGGTCTGCTGTGTCAGGCGCTGGGCGTGCCCCTCCACCGCGACTGTCTCTTATACACATCTCCGAGCCCACGAGACCGTACTAGATCTCGTA